>ENA-OWOZ01000478-OWOZ01000478.1-bioreactor-metagenome-genome-assembly--contig:-NODE-478-length-50574-cov-8.151098_pt1 | contig 50574 bp, 43 predicted proteins | sample MGYA00238140_ERZ651804 | MGnify/ENA primary metagenome ERZ651804 (study PRJEB26910, sample SAMN07631232) | bioreactor metagenome | isolation source: Switchgrass digestor | place: USA: Dartmouth...
CTTATCTCCCCCAAGAGTCCACATCGACGGGGAGGTTTGGCACCTCGATGTCGGCTCGTCGCATCCTGGGGCTGAAGCAGGTCCCAAGGGTTTGGCTGTTCGCCAATTAAAGCGGCACGCGAGCTGGGTTCAGAACGTCGCGAGACAGTTCGGTCCCTATCCATCGTGGGCGCAGGAGATTTGAGGGGAGCTGTCCCTAGTACGAGAGGACCGGGATGGACGCACCAAGGGTGAATCAGTTGTCGCGCCAGCGGCACGGCTGGGTAGCCAAGTGCGGATGAGATAAACGCTGAAGGCATCTAAGCGTGAAGCCAACCCCAAGATAAGATCTCCCACCGCAAGGGTAAGGCCCCATGTAGACTACATGGTTGATAGGCCGGAGGTGGAAGTGCGGCAACGCACGAAGCTGACCGGTACTAATAGGCCGAGGGCTTGATCTGAACACATGATGACCTTGCGAGGTTATGCAGGAACGTTTCGAAGTTGAACGGCATGCGGTTTTCAAGGTGCTTGACGGAAGGAATTCCGAAGACACCTTGCCAATCCGGTGGCGATAGCTGAGAGGACCCACCCGTTCCCATCCCGAACACGGAAGTTAAGCTCTCAAACGCCGATGGTACTTGGCTGGAGACGGCCCGGGAGAGTAGGTAGCTGCCGGATACCAACAAAGCGAACACCCCAATACGGGGTGTTTGTTTTGTTTATACCCGCAGTTTCCCATTCTCCCGGGCTTTGTCTCCAACAAGGGCTGGAGATGGGGCCGACTCCGACCGTGTCCAGTGGACGAGGAAGGGAGGCGGAGGCCCAGTGAGCGAAGGAGCGCCGCGAACGCAGGTGAGCGGGGCGACTATCGCGAACTGTGGACTTACACGGTAAAACTTCCAGCACCAAAGATACGGGCGGGAATGAACCGTTATTCCACTCGCTGCCGGATACCAGCAAAGCGAACACCCCGACATGGGGTGTTTGTTTTGGTTATACCCGCAGTTTCCCATTCTCCCGGGCTTTGTCTCCAACAAGGGCTGGAGATGGGGCCGACTCCGACCGCGTCCAGTGGACGAGGAAGGGAGGAGGAGGCCCAGTGAGCAACAAGCGATGCGAGCGGCAGCGAAGCAGCGAGCCGATTGCGAACTGTGGAGCAAGGCGAGCGCTGCCGGTGGGTGAGGAGCGGTGGCGCAGCCAGCCGGACAGTCCGGTGGACTGTCTGGCAGCGACGAACGGGCGGACTGCCCCAGGACGCCCCGGACCGAAACAGGGAGGCGGAGGCCCAGTGAGCGAAGGAGCGCCGCGAACGCAGGTGAGCGGGGCGACTATCGCGAACTGTGGACCTGCACGGCGAAGCTTCCAGCACAAATGATACGGGCGGGGACTTCCCATTCGCTACAAGAGGTAGTATCTGCCGGATACCCAAAGAAGAAACCCAGCGAACGCAGGGTTTCTTTCTTTTTTTAGTTTGCCGCCTGCTCTCCCACATCCGTCAAATGCCATAAGGGGTGGTTTTTGCAAAGTGTAATTTCTTTGGATTGCCGGCATTTGCTCATGAACGATCAACATGCATAACCCGATCCGGCATATCGTCCCAATATATCAGGATGACTGGCTGTCCGCCATGCTGCCCGTGCCGCCAGTGCGGGAAATATACGGCTTTACGCGCTTCAAACGGGCCGAAAAGCAACCCCTGCATGCCCTGTTTACGCGCCCTTCGAAAAAGGGGCAACGGGGTCAGATAAGCGCGGAAAGGCGGCGAAAACAGCCGAAAATGGGACAGAATGCTCCAAAAACCGGTACAGCCCATCAAAGGATACGAGACCAGTGGGTTTGCGAATAATTCCATGGTGTTTGCAGACAATATTTCCGAAAGCAAGTCAGGAAAAGGAGCTGCTAACATGAAGGCAACCGGTATCGTAAGAAGAATAGATGAACTCGGCCGTGTGGTCATCCCCAAGGAGATCCGCCGCACGCTCCGCATCCGCGAAGGGGATCCTCTGGAAATCTTCACGGACAGGGAAGGGGAGGTCATCCTCAAAAAGTATTCCCCCATCGGGGAACTGGCGGACTTCGCAAAGGAATACGTGGAATCTTTGAACCAGTCCCTGGGATGCATCGCCGCCATCGCGGACAAGGACACCATTGTCGCCGTCTCCGGGGCGGGCAAGAAGGAGCTTTTGGACAAGCCCATCAGCGAGGATCTGGAGAACATCATGAAGCGCAGGGAGAAGATCGTCTCCAACAAGTCGGAGGATACGCGCTTCTATGCCATTTCCTCGGAGGACGAGCCCTTCACCTCCCAGGTGATTGTGCCCATTTACGCCGAGGGCGACACCGTCGGCGCCGTGCTGCTGCTTTCCAAGGACGAAAAGATCAAAATGGGCATCACGGAGCTGAAGGTGGCCGAAACTGCCGCCGGATTCGTGGGGAAGCAGATGGAACAATGAGGGGCAGGGCGAGCGCAAGGGCTGCGTCGGAGCCGCCCTGCCCGGAAGAACACGAGTCGAAATGAAAGTCCGCATCAGCCGATTGCAGAGAGCACCGGAAGGGAGGATGGCGTGAAACCCGTCCTCGCTTTCTATTATGCGGATGACAAATTTCCGCATTTTGGTATAATGAAGAATAATCGGCTCTGGAGGCGGAAGCATGAAGGGTGTGCAGCTGTTCTACCGTCCCGTAACCGCGAAGGCGGGATTCTTTGTGGCGACAGTTCTGGGCGCGCTGCTGTTTCCGGTGCTGTCCGGCGCTCTGGGGCCTTCGGGAATGGCGTACGTTTCGCTGGCCATGCCCGCGTGTCACTTTCTGACCATCGCCGGCGGCCTGGCGTTTCCCGCCGTCATCGGGAGGATGCTCGCGCCCCTGCTGGAAAGCGGCGAATCCGCCCGGGCCCGCGCCCTGTTTGCGGACAGCCTGCTCGCCCTGGTGCTGCCCGGCACCGCGCTGGGGGTGCTGACGGCGCTGCTGGCGGCTCCTTTTTCGAACCTGTGCAATCTATCCGGGGGCGGCCCCGCCGTGGTGGGCATCGCGCCCCTGTTCCTGCTTTCCATGGCCTCCGCGGCGCTCAGGGGGTACTTCCTCGGGCTGGGGCAGTACGGGTATTATGCCCTGTCCCTTTTGGTGCAGCAGGCCGGCAAGGTGGCAATCGCCCCCCTGCTGGCGGGCATCGGCACCGGCAGCCCCGCGGCGATGGCCCAGTGGGCGTGCTTTGGCATCTGCATCGCGGAGGGGCTGTCCCTGCTCCTTTTGGGCGTGCTGTTCGCGCTTTTTGGCAGGGAAGGGCGTAGCGGGGGGCAGCAGGCGGGCGTGCCCATCGGCCAGCTGGCCCTGCGGCTCTGGAAGGCGGGAGGCCTGGCGGCGGCGCTGGCGGCCTTTCCGGCACTGCTGGCGCTGGTGGACGCGCTGGTGATCCCCGGCAGATTTGACGCCGCGCTGACCAGCCCTTCCGCCGCGGCGGCCGGGTACGCGCTGCTATCCGCCTTCGCGCTGCCGGCAGCGCTCTTCCCCGGGGACATGAGCGCGTTCGTCGCCCTTTCGGGGATGATCGGCACCGCCGAGGCCCAGCCTGCCCGGCACCGCGCGGAACGGTCCACGTGGGCGGCGTTTTCCGTCAAGGGCGCTCTGCTGCTCGCCATCCCAGCGGCGGCGGCCGTGGGCATTTTGGCAAAGCCGTTGCTCTCGCTGCTGTTCCCGGCGGCGCTGACCGTCGAGGAACTGCGGACCGCGGCGGAACTCGTCCGCTTTCTGGCCGCCGGGCTGGTTTTTGCCGCCTTGGGCGTCACCTGCGCCGTGCAGCTTTGCGCCACGGGCTATGCCATGGTGGGCCTGCTCAACGCCGGCATCGCGCTCGTTGTCAAGCTGGCGCTGACGCTGCTGCTCGCCACCGCGGAGCGGACGGTGTACGGCGGCGCCTTCGCCACGGCGGCGGCGCTGTTCGCGTACTGCGCGTGCAACGCCGTGCAGGCGCTGCGAAAGCTGCGCGCCAGGTTTGACCCGATGGGCGCCCTGGTCAAGCCTGCGGTCTGCGCCTTCTGCATGGGCACGGCGATGTACTTTCTGCATTTCGCCCTGCTGGACAAGCTGATGGGCGCGGCGGGATGCGTCCTCGCCGTGCTGGCGGGGTATCTGGTGTTTGCCGCCCTGGGGGCTGCAACGCGCATCCTCACAAGGGAGGATTACGAAAGGCTGCCCTTCGGGCTGAAGGTATACGACATTTTAAGTGGAATCGGGATGGTGAAATGAACGGACTCTATCTGGTCGGACTGGGCGTGTTTGAGGGCCAGCTCGCGCCGGAGGCGAGGGAATGCGTCGACGGCGCGACTTTTGTTGTGTTCCAGACCGCGCGCGCCCCGCATTTTCGCGGCGAACGCGGCTGGACGAGCTGCGACGACCTGTACGACACCTGTCCGGACTTTGACGGGCTGAACGCCGCCGTGGCAAAACGGCTGGCAGACCTGTGCGGGAAAGGAAGCGTCGCCTTCTGCATGCCCGGAACCCCTTTGGGCAAGGCGATGACCTGCGAAATCGTCCAAACCTGCAAAAAGCGGGGCATTCCCTGCACCATCATCCCCGGCACGAGCTACGCCGACGCCGCGCTGGCGGCCTCCGGTTGCTGCTTCGACAGGCCGGCGGCGGCGATGGACGCCATCGCCGCGGAAGGGGAAAAAATCGACCCGAAAAAGCCCCTGGTGGTGTGCGAGATCGACAGCGCGCTCCTCGCGGGCAGCGCGAAGCTCGCGCTTTTGGAGTACTATCCGGCGGAATGGGAAATCACCCTCGCCGTGGCGGAGGAAAAGGCCTACCGCTGCGTGCGCATGCCCCTGTTTGAGCTGGACCGCCAGCATGCGGACTGCTATGGCCCCGCCACCTGCGCCATTTTGCCCCCGCTGACCTTTTTGAACATGGAGCGCCGGGGCGTGGACGAGGTGGAGGAGCTCGTGAAGCTGCTGCGCGGCCCCGGCGGCTGCCCCTGGGACGCGGAGCAGACCATCCAGTCCCTGCGGCCCACGGTGCTGGAGGAGGCCTACGAGGTGGCGGAAGCCATCGACAACGACGACGACGCCAGCCTCTGCGAGGAACTGGGGGATCTTTTGCTGCAGGTGGTGTTCCTCTGCGTGATGGCCGAGGAGCAGGGCAGGTTCACGCTGCGGGACGCAGCGAGCGACCTTTGCGCCAAGATGGTCTACCGCCATCCCCACGTGTTCGGCGACGCCGTGGCGAAGGATTCCGCGGCGGTGCTCTCCGCCTGGGAGAACCTGAAAAAGACGGAAAAGGGCATGGAAACCCAGGGCGAGGTGCTCAAAGCCGTGCCCAAGACCCTGCCCGCCCTCACCAGGAGCGCCAAGGTGCAGAAAAAAGCCGCCAAGGTGGGCTTTGACTGGGACGATCCCAGGGACGCCATCGCCAAGGTGAAGGAGGAAATCGAGGAGTTCACGGCGGAGCTGAACGGCGGCAGTCAGGACCGCGCCTTTGAGGAGATGGGCGATCTGCTCTTCGCCGTGGTGAACGCGGCGAGGCTGTCCGGCATCGACCCGGAACTTGCGCTGAACCGGGCCACGGAAAAATTCACGCGGCGCTTCTGCCTGATGGAGGAGGAAGTGAATAAAAGCGGCAGAAAAATGGAAGAACTGTCCCTGCAGGAACTGGACGCGGTGTGGGACCGGATCAAAGCGAAAACCCCCGCAAAATAAGGGTCTCAGATGCTGGAAAAGGCTTGTAGAATCTAAGAAATACTGCTAGAATAAGAAGGCCGAGAAGCCCGTCCAAAGCCCGGATTCGGCCCTTCGGCACACGATTGGAGCAGGCAGCACGAAGCCGCGGTCACGCTTGCGGCCGTCGCGATTCCTTTCTGCAAGCTAGAACACTTATTTCAGGAGGACAACCATGAACAAGAACGAACTCATTGCCGCTGTTGCCGAGAAGAGCGCACTTTCCAAGAAAGATGCGGAAAAGGCCGTCACTGCCTTCGTCAACACCGTCACGGAAGCTCTCGCCAGGGGGGAGAAGGTGCAGCTCGTCGGCTTCGGCACGTTTGAGGTCAAAGAGCGCGGCGCCCGCAAAGGTCACAATCCCCTCACCGGTGCTGAGATCGACATTCCCGCTTCCAAAGCGCCCACCTTCAAGGCAGGCAAGGCTCTCAAGGACGCCCTTAACTGAGTTTGGTTCCATGGCTTGAAAGGACCCCCGCACAGCGCCGGGAGGTCCTTTTTGCTTGCTTTGGAACGGCTGCCCTCTCCGCAGGCAGCTTCCGGCAGGTCACATAAACGGGAAAAGATGTTGCAAAATTGAAAACCCGATGACCATTTTGGGTGCGGGTGTTAAGGACGCCGGAATCCGAACGATATAATTATTAAGAATACTGTACACAACTCCCGTTTTCGGGGAAACTCAACACCCAACCAAGGACGGAATGAGGGTTGCCATATGAAGATTTCGGGCAGCATGGATGCTTTGCACGCCAGCCGGATTCAGCGTTTGAACGCGGCGGGTCAGGACGGCATCGTCAAGGCCATCGAGAAGCAGATGTCCAGCGTACAGAAGCAGCTCAAGAGCCTTGCCGCCAACCAGGAGATGAGCCGTCAGGAGAAGGAGCTGGCGAAAAAGGAGCTGGAAAAGAGCCTGCAGAGCCTGAGCGACCAACTGAACAGGCGCAAGGAGGAGCTCGAGGCCAGGCAGAACACCCGGAGCCGGAGCGACGTCGCGCGGGAGGACGCCGTCGAGGAGCTGCTGCTGGAGGAGGACTTCCTGCAGGGCGTATTGAACGCGGACAGTTCCATCAAGCAGGTGAGCGCGGCCCGCGTCGCCCTGATGAAGATGCGGGCCAGGGTCCGAAGCCTGGAGACCGAAATCCGGCTGGACGGTGCCCGCGGCATCCCCACCGCGAAAAAGGAGGAGATGCTCTCCAGCATAAGAAGCAAGATGATGGACATCTCCTTCAAGCTGAACGGCGGCAGGGAGAAAAGGCAGAGCCAGGCCGGCGAAAGCGCGCTGGACAGGTATCTCGCCATCAGGGGCAGGGAGGGCGAGGACGCCAAAGACCGCGTCATCATCCGGCTGGAGACCAGAAAGCCCCTCAAGGTGACCAAAATCCGGCACCAGAAGGACGGCAGGCTGGTCAACATCAGGCTGTGAAGGCAGGTCAGCCGGCAAAGAATCACGCCGCCGCCCGCGGCGCGGCAGCGCGCCGAAAACCACATCAGAAAACAGGCCGCCCGTAAGTCCGGGCGGCCTTTGGCTTGGGACGCGAAGGTTACTTGCCGGTCGCGGCGCTCTCGCCGGCGATGCGGCCGGAGACCAGAATCTCGGCGATGGCGTTGGCGCCCAGGCGGTTGCCTGCGTGGAACCCGCCGGCGACCTCACCCGCGGCGTACAGGCCGGGGATCACGTTGCCGCTTTCGTCCAGCACGTGGCGGTCCAGGTCGACCACCAGCCCGCCCATGGTGTGGTGGGTGGAAGGCGCCAAGAAGCGGATCTGGAGGGTCTCGATGCGGTAGGAGTCGACGATGTAGTTGCCGTTCTCGTCCCTGTCGCAGGTGCCGATGGTTCCGCGATAGGCGTTCTTGGCGGGAACGGGCGGTGTATCCGTGGCGCCGATGATGTAGGCGTCATAGTCGCGGATGGTCTTCTCCAGCACCGCGGCGTCGATGCCCAGCAGTTCCGCCGCGCCCTGCAGGTCGCGGTAGTAGATGCGGCCTTCAATGTCCGACATCGGCGCGCCGCCGCCCATCATGGCCATCGCGCTCGGGTTGCTCAGCTCGATGTAGACGCCGCCCTCTGCGCCGAAGTCGAAGGCGCCCTGGGAGAGGACGTCGCGCTCGGCGGACTCGTCGACATAGCGCTTGCCCGCGTTCGGATGGCCGGCGGGGCTGATGTAGATCACGTTCTCGCCGGTGCCGCCGGCAAGGTCGCCGTTGTCAACCCAGCCGAGGGGCATGAGCTGCGTGAAGCCCATTCCGGTGACCGCGGCGCCCACCTTCTGCGCCATGAGGATGCCGTCGCCGGTGGCGCAGCTGCGGTTGGTGGTCTCGATGGTGGGCAGCAGGTCGTCCGTGGACCAGTACTTGTTGGTGTCCAGCACCATCTGGATGTTGGCGCCGTAGCCGCCGGTGGCGAGGACGACGCCCTTCGTGGCGGTGATTTCCACCTCGGTGCCGTCAAACATGGTGGCGTGGACGCCCACCACGCGGCCGGAAGCGTCGGTGATGAGGGCGTCGGCGGTGGTGCGGGTCATGATCTTGTTCTTGGGGTTGGCCTTCAGGATGGTGTTTTCGGGAACCTTGAAGTAGCCGCCCCACTTGCCGGGGTATTCCACGCCGTCCACCACGCCGCCCATCACGGAGTTGGTGCGCTGCCACAGGCAGCCGATGAGCGTGCCGGTGAAGGTGTTGAGGAAGGTGGCGCCCTGCTCGATCAGCCACGGCTTGATGTCGTAGGCCTTTTCGCACATCTGCTTGGCGAGCTCGAAGTCGCTGTAGATCCACTCGCTCTTGTCCGCGCTGAGGCGCAGGCCGCCGTAATAGGTCTGGAAGATGTGCAGCTCGACGGTGGAGAACAGGGTCAGGTCGGTCTCCGACTCGCCGCTCTTCAGGTGCTTTTCGGCGTACTTCATGTACTCCCTGATCTGATCCTTCAGGGTGCGCAGCGTCTCGAGGTACTCAGGGTGCACGCCGCGGCTGGGCAGGTCGTAGTCGTCCACGGTGCGGATGTGCGCGGTGTTGGAGCCGTCGAAGGGCTGCTCGCTCCAGTTGAGGATCATCTTCAGCGTGTCGAGGCGGCCCGCGTCCATCTTGGCCTTGTTGACCACTTCGCCGGTGGGCTCATACACGCCGGTGGTGGCTTCGGGGTCCTTCGGGTCCCACACGAGGGAAGGCTGCACGGCCTGGAACGCACCGCCGGAAACCAGCGTGTTGCCGCCCATTTCCGCGTTCTTTTCGATGACGAGCACCGTGGCGCCCTGCTGCGCCGCGGCCGCGCCGGCCATCATGCCCGCGCCGCCGGCGCCGACGACCACGACGTCATAAGTGTCCACGATCTTTTCGCCGGGGGTCAGTTCGAAGGGGATGGCGCCTTCGCGCAGGGCGTCGATGTTGCACCCGGCCTGGGCGGCGGCATCCTCCACGGCGGCGAGGATGGCGTTGCTGGTGAAGGTGGCGCCGGAAACCACGTCCACACCGGTGGAGGTGTAGTCCATGATGTCCTTGAACAGGATGTCGTAGGCGGAATCGCCCACGTGCTCGGTCTCCCTCTGCTCCACGATCTCGATGTTTGTGATGGCGTTCTCGGAGAAGGTCACAGAGAGCACCACGTCGCCGTTATAGCCGGCGGCTTTCCCGGTGTAGGTGCCGGGGGTGAAGGAGATGGCGGAAGGCTCCTGGGCTTCGCCGCGGGCGGCGGCGAGGGCCTTTTCCAGCGCTTCGACAATCGCCGTGCTGGTGATGGTGGCGCCGGACACGCCGTCCACCTCCGCGGACTGGGCGGCCAGGATGGCGGCGGGCATCTGCTCGATGGCCATGTTGCCCATGCCGGCGGTTTCGCCGTCACCGGTGATCTTGACGTCGGTGATGTTGTTTGCGTCCACGGTGATTTCGACGGTCACTTCCCCGCCGTAACCTCTGGACTTGCCGGAATAGGTGCCCGGGGTGTAAATCCCGGCTTCCGGCGCGGCGGAAGGCACGCTTTCGGCGGGCGGCGTGGCTTCGACGCCGCTTTCCGTCGCGCAGGCGGCGCAGGCGAACACCATCGCCAGCGCGAGAAGCAAACAGAGCAGCTTCTTCATGTCTCTCCCTCCATTTCTGTTCCTTTTTTGCTCGTAGGCAGCAAAAAAATATCTATGACATGCATATTGCTGCCACAGATATTTTAAAACAGTACAGTAAGTATATTGTCAAGTTAATGTTTTGCCGAATCAGGCCCTTTGAAAGGGGATCCAGAACTCGTGAAAGACGATGCAGTCGTCGGCGTCCCGCCGTCGCAGCAGCAGCCTGCCGATGATGTCTCCGATAAGGCGCTCGCCCCGCCCTTCCATGCGCTCCACCTGATGGAACAGCGCCGCGAGCCCCTCCCGGTCGCTCATGCGGCTTTGAATCACCGACCAGTAACAGCTTTCGCAGGCGGGGTACTCGTCCACCTGGCTGTTGAGGGGCATGTTCAGCCGGCGGGCATCCTCCTGTTCCACGCAGGAGCCCCGGGCGACGACGTAGCCGCTTTTTGTCCTCCGCACCAGCAGGCTTAGGGTGACCTCCGGCATGCAGGAGATGAAGGCCGCCTCCGCCTCCTTGCGCGCGCGCACGGTTTCGGGGTCCGCCCATTCGGGCAGCACGCCCTGGCGGATGAGGTCCTCCCACACGGAAATGCGGAAGAGCGCCGGGCGGGGGGACACCGTCCACACGTCGCCCGCCGAATGGGCGGCGGCAATCCTGTCCCGCTGCTTCTTCAGGGCCGCGATCATGCGCCGGGTGTGCCTGATCTGGTCGAGCAGGCTGCGCTCCTTGCACTCGATGCAGGAAAGCACCCTGTCCGGGTCGCTCTGCATCAGATCCATGGACTCATCCAGGGAAAAGCCCATGGCCTGATAGGAGCGGAGCTGCTTGATGTCCGTGATCTGCTCCCTGTCGTAATAGCGGTAGCCGTTGCGCGCGTCCCGCCGGGAGCGGATGACGCCCTTCTCCTCCAGGTAGCGCACGCCGCCCTTGGTCAGGCCGAACAGCTCGGCCACCTCACCGATTCTGTACTTCATGTTCGCCCTTCAGCAGGCGGGTGCGCACCACGTGTGCCACGCCGCCTTCGTCGTTGCTGAAAGTCACATCATCCGCCGCTGCCTTGACTGCCGCGTCCGCGTTGCCCATGGCCACGCCCAGCCCGGCGGCGCGGATCATGCCGATGTCCACCAGATCGTCGCCCACGGCGACGGTTTCGGAAAGGGCAACGCCCAGCATCTTTGCAAGGCGCGCCATGGCGTTTTCCTTGGTGATGTCTTTGGAAGGGTAGAACTCCAGAATGTTTGCCCAGGTCTTGGATACGCCGCAGTCCGGAAATTCCTTCTGCATGCGCTCCATGCAGGAGGTGATGAACCCCTCGTCCATGGGGGTGAAGAGCATCACCTTGCAGCAGTCCGGGCAATCGTCCTTCTCAAAGTCCACAAGATACCCCCGCATGCCGAAGGTATCGCCGTAAAAGGCGGTGGAGGCGTCAAACGCCTTCGCGTAATAGCCGCCGTCCTCCCGGATGGCGATGCAGTCCAGACCCTGCGTCAGGGCGAAGCGCGCGCATTCCCGCACCTGCCGCGGGCTCATGAGATGGCCAAAGTACTTTTCGCCCGTGGCCGCCCGCCACGCGGAAGCGCCGGAGGACGCGATGACGAAAGGGTCATGCAACCCCAGCTCCCGCAGCACGCCGGCCATGGCGGCAAAGGGCCTCGCGGAGGCGAGGACAACGGCAATGCCCGCCTCCTCCGCGGCGCGGACGGCGGCCCTGTCCGCCTCCGTCACGCGGCCGGAACTGGAGACCAGCGTTCCATCGAGATCGAGCACCAGCATTCTGTACATACCACATTTAACCACGGCCGGGCAAAGCTTGTCAAACGGGGGGCGCTTTTCGCCGGATATGCAAAAACGGGTCCTTTCGGACCCGCTGTGTGTACTGGATGGTTAAACAAAGGTGTCTAGGGCGGTTTTGACGAGCAGCAGCCCCATGACGCCCAGCATCATCGGGCGGATGACCTTCGCGCCCTTGCGCACCGCCAGCCGGGAGCCCGCCAGCCCGCCGAGGATGCCGAACAGCGCCGCAGGGAGGGCGAGGGCGTAGTCCACCCTGCCGTTGAGGGCGAAGGTGGCAAGGGAGCCCACGCAGGACGCGAGGTTGGCGATCTTCGCGGTGCCGCTGGCCTGCACGGCGTCCAGGCCGATGACGGAGGTCAGCGCGATGATCCAGAAGGTGCCGCTGCCGGGGCCGAAAAAGCCGTCGTAGGCGCCCAGCAGAAGGCCCAGGGCGGCGCACACGGCGTACAGGGGGAAGCCGAACAGCCTCTGCTTCGGGGCGGCGCCGAAGTTCCTGTTGAAGATGGTAAAAGCCGCGATGACGGGCGTGAGCGCCATCATCACCACGCCCATGGCGTTCCCGCTGATGAACAGGGCGAGCTTCGCGCCCAAAATGGAGCCTGCAACGGCAAAGCCGCCCGAGACGAGGGCGACGGGGAGGTGCACGCGGCCGCTTTTCACGTACTGCACCGAGGCCGCCAGGGTGGACAGGGTGGAGGAGAGCTTGTTGCTCCCCAGCGCCGTGTGCACGGGAAGGCCGGAAGCGTAGTAGGCGGGCAGGGAGATCAGCCCGCCGCCGCCGGCGATGGCGTCCACAAAACCGGCAAGGAAGACCATCGGGAAAAGAAGCAGTTGATTCATGGAAAATGCATCCTGTCAGCAAAATTTCAGGCAGGAACTTGCCGAAAACCGCCTGGATACGAGGTTTCATCGTCAGTTATCGCCTGTGGAGGACCGTTTCCCGATAGCCAATGTGAAGCCGGTATCGCAATTAAATATAGTCTCGTGCAGGAAAAATTGCAAACGCCGTTTCCGCGGGAAAACGGCGGAAAAATGGCGGAATTCCGTCAAAAAATCGGGCCGCGTCCACGCGCGGCCCGCAGGCTGGTATTTTCTTATTTATCCAGGATTCTTGCCAAAAATTCCCTGGTGCGCTGGTGCTTCGGCGCGTTGAAGATCACCTCCGGCGCGCCCTGCTCCAGGATGACGCCGCCGTCCATGAAGCACACCCGGTGGGCGACGTCCCTCGCGAAGGCCATCTCGTGGGTGACCACCAGCATGGTCAGCCCCGTGGTGGCAAGGTCGCGCATGACCTTCAGCACCTCGCCCACCATTTCGGGGTCCAGGGCGCTGGTGGGCTCGTCAAACAGCAGCACTTCGGGGTCCATGGCCAAAGCCCTCGCGATGGCGACGCGCTGCTTCTGCCCGCCGGAAAGCTGGTGCGGCCGGGCGCTGACGTACTGTTCCATGCCCACCTTGTCCAGATACATGCGGGCGGTCTTCTCGGCCTCCTCCCGGCTTCTGCCCAGCACCTTCACCTGGCCGATGATGCAGTTCTCCAGCGCGGTCATGTTGTTGAACAGGTTGAACTGCTGGAACACCATGCCCACCTTGGCGCGGTATTTGGAAAGGGAGAATCCCGGCGTCAGCACGCTTTCGCCGTGGAAGAGGATCTCGCCGCCGGAGGGCGTCTCCAGCAGATTGATGCAGCGCAGAAGCGTGGACTTGCCCGAGCCCGAAGCGCCGATGATGCACACGACCTCGCCCCCGGCTGCGGAAAAGTCGATGTCCTTCAGCACCTGATGGCCGCCGAAGGTCTTTTGCAGGTGGCGGACCTCGATGACGCTGCCCATTCACTCCGCCTCCTCTCTGACTTTGATTTCCCCTTCGGGCACGGTCTGGGAGCCGTGGATGGTGTAGTGCTTCGGGCCGTCCATCCGCCGTTCCAGCCAGAGCAGCAGGCGGGTGACGGTGAAGGTCATCACGAAGTACACCGCGCAGGCGATGACGAAGGACTCGAAAAAGCGCATATAGGTGCCCGCGGCGCTCTTGGCGGTGAAGAACACCTCGGCGACGGAGATGACGGACAGCACCGAGCTGTCCTTGATGTTCACCACGAACTCGTTGCCGATGCTGGGCAGAATGTTGCGGATGGCCTGGGGCAGCACCACGCTGGTCATGGTCTGCCAGTGGGTCATGCCGATGGAAAGGGCGCCCTCGGTCTGGCCTTTGTCCACCGAAAGCACGCCGCCGCGCACGATTTCCGCCATGTAGGCGCCGGTGTTGATGGAGATGATGAACATGCCCACGTACAGCGCGTAGTCCGCCGAAACGGTGGGGAACACGCCGTAGTAGATCACCACCGCCTGCACCATCATGGGCGTGCTGCGGAACAGCTCAATGTAGGCGATGAAGATGCCCCGCAGCACCTTCAGGCCGGCGCGTTTGAAAAAGCTGTCCGTGTTCCGCACGGGGATGGTGCGCACGATGGCGATGAGCAAACCGATCAGAAAACCCGCCGCAGTACCGACGACGGCCAGCAGAAGGGTGCTGGCCGCGCCGCTGAGGAACAGGGAGCCGTATTTCTGGGCGATGAACGCAACGCCGCCCCAAAAGGATTGTGGCATGGTTTACCTCGTCTGCAAGGAATGTTTCAAAGGAAATCGCGTCACTCCTCGGTGACAGGCTGGTTGTCCAGCGCCGCCTGCATCAGGCTCTCGCGCTCCTCCTGGCTGATGGACTTCAAAGCTTCGTTGATGCCCGCGAGCAGCTCGGCGCTGCCCTTTTTCACGGCGACGGAGATGGCCACGTCCTCCTTGGAGGTCACAAAGCCATTGCCTTCGGAAAACTCCACATAGGTCAGTTCGGGGTTGGACGCCATGGCGGAAACCGCGCCGGGGCGCTCGGAAATGTATCCGTCGATTTTGCCGCTCTTCAGGGCGACGATCATCGCCGGGAAGGTCTCCATGGCGGTCTGCTTCTCAACGCCCGGGATCTGGTCGATGACGGTATAGTGGAAAGTGCTCAGCTGGGCGGTGATCTTCGCGCCGGAAAAATCGGCAAGGCTGGTCGCCGAGGCGTACGGGCCGTCCTTTCGGACGACGATCACCAGCTCGGATTCATAGTAGGGGTCCGAAAAGTCCACGCTCTCCGCGCGCTCCGCGGTGGGGGACATGCCGGCGATGATGGCGTCGATCTTGCCGCTGTTCAGGGCGGGGATCAGGCCTTCCCACTCGGTCTTGACGATGACCAGCTCCCGTCCCAGGGCGTCCGCCAGCCGCTTGGCGATCTCCACGTCGTACCCGCCTGCGTAGCCGCCGCTGCTGATGGGCACCGCGCCGTTGGAATCGTCCAGCTGGGTCCAGTTGAAGGGCGCGTAGTTGCACTCCATCCCCACCCGGAGCACCTGCTTGTCCGCGGAGCCTTCCGGCGCGCCGCAGGCGGCGAAACTCAGCGCAAGGGCGAGAACGAGGGCGCTTGCCAGAGTCTTTTTCATGTTCGGCCTCCTCTTATTGATAAAATGAATATTTATACCGTTTGTTCGGTATTTTCTCATTTCACGGGCCTTTCGTCAATAGGAAAGTATGGATTTTTTCATGCATTTCTCATGCATGACGCATGCATGCCATCATTTGGCGGAAAAAATTTTGGATTTTAGCAAAATAACGCTTTACTAAATTAGCAAAATGAATTATAATAAAGTCAACTCAAATGCAAATTATGATTCTATTGGAGGTGCAACATGAAACGCGCGCTTGCTTTGCTGCTGACGGCGATGGTAGCCCTGACCGTGCTGGCCGGCTGTTCCGGCACCGCCTCGGGCGGGGAGCAGAAGGATACCTCGCTGGAAGAGATCATGGAAAAAGGCTACTTCATCGTCGGGCTGGACGACGCCTTCCCGCCGATGGGTTACCGGGACGAGAACGGCGAAATCGTGGGGTTTGACATTGACCTCGCCAAGGCCGTCGCCAAGCAGATGGGCATCGAGGTGAAGTTCCAGCCGGTGGTGTGGGAGAACATCGCCCTGGAAGTGGCCAACGGCAACGTGGACGTCATCTGGAACGGCTGCACCATCACCGAGGAGCGCAAAGAGGTCTTCGACTTCTCCAAGCCCTACATGGAAAACGCCCAGGTGGTCATCGTGCTCAAGGATGCGCCCTATCAGACGCTTTCGGATCTTTCCGGCAAGCAGATCGGCGTGCAGGACGGCTCCTCAGCCCAGCTGGCCATTGAGAGCAATCAGGAGTTCGCCTCCTCCATCAAGGGCATCACGGGGTATCCCACCAACGACAAGGCGCTGATGGACCTCGTCGCCGGCCGCGTGGACGCGGTGGTGGCGGACGTGACGGTGTACGGCTACTATTACGGCATCGACCCGAACACCTACCGCAAGCTGGACGAGGAACTGGGTTATGAGGAGTTCGGCATCGCCTTCGCCAAGGACGCGGACGCCTTCCGCGAGGCGCTGCAGAAAGCGCTGGACGAGGTCATCTCCAACGGCACCGCGAAGCAGATCTCCGAAAAGTGGTTCGGGTACGACGTGACCATGAAGTAAACCGCTGGGAACGAAAACAAGCAAGCAAAAAAGCAGGAAAGGAATGCGCAGGGGGCGCGGTCGCCGCGTTCCCCTGCGGCGCTGTGAGAAGGAAGACGCATGATGGACTATCTTCTGAAACTTCTGCCCGCCATGCTGAAAGGCACGGGCATGACGCTTCTGATATTCGCCATTACGCTGGTGCTTTCGCTGCCGCTGGGGCTGCTGGTCAGTCTGCTCCGGGTGTCGAGAAACCGCGTGGTGGCGAAAATCATTGAGATCTACTGCTGGATCATGCGGGGAACGCCGCTTCTTTTGCAGCTGATGTTCGTCTACTACGGGCTGCCCGTCATCAGCCCCAGCCTGACGATGCCCGCGTTTCCCTGCGCCATCATCGCCTTTGTCCTGAACTACACGGCGTACTTCGTGGAGATTTTCCGCGGCGGCATCGAGTCCATCGAACGCGGCCAGCTGGAGGCGGCGGACGTGCTGGGTTTGACGCGCTACCAGACCATGCGCCGCATCGTGCTGCCCCAGGCGTTCAAGCGGGTGCTGCCCTCGCTGGGGAACGAGGTCATCACGCTGGTGAAGGACACCGCGCTGGTGTACACCATCTCCATCCACGAACTGCTGCGCGTCACCCAGATCGCGGCGACGAGGGACTTCAGGAGCGAGGCCTTCATCGTCGCCGGCCTGATCTACCTGCTGCTGACCTTCGTGTGCACCAGGCTGCAGAAGCGCGTGGAAGACAAGTTCGCCTATTACCGCTGAGGAGGGAACGCCATTGATACTCAGGGCTGAAAACATCGAAAAATCCTTTGGGGAACTGAAGGTCCTGAAGGGCGTGAGCCTTTCGGTCAGCAAGGGCGACGTGGTGGCCATCATCGGGCCGTCCGGCTCGGGCAAGTCCACCCTGCTGCGCTGCATCAACCGCCTGGAGGACATCGAGGGCGGCAGCATCTACATCGACGGCAAGCCCATGGTCACCACGGAACCGGGCAAAAAACCTGTCTACGCGCCGGAGAGGGAGCTGAAGGCGCTGCGAAGAAGGCTGGGCATGGTGTTCCAGAGCTTCAACCTCTTTCCCCACAAGAACGTGCTGCAGAACATCATCGAGGCGCCCACTCAGGTGAAGAAGATCCCCAAAGCCGAGGCGGAAAAGAGGGCGATGGAGCTTCTCGCCAAGGTGGAACTGGCGGACAAGGCCCGTGCCTACCCCTGCGAGCTGTCCGGCGGGCAGCAGCAGCGGGTGGCCATCGCGCGGGCGCTGGCCATGGACCCCGAGGTGCTGTGCTTCGACGAGCCGACCAGCGCCCTCGACCCCCAGCTGACGGGCGAGGTGCTGCGCGTGATGCAAAAGCTCGCCGCGGACGGCATGACCATGCTGGTGGTCACCCACGAGATGGGCTTTGCCCGAAACGTCGCCAATCACGTGGTGTTCATGAACGACGGCGTCATCGTCGAGCAGGGCACGCCAAAAGAGGTGCTCGAGCAGTCGGGCAATCCCCGCCTTCGCGCCTTTTTGGGCATGGCGCGGCAGAAGGAATAACCGAAAGGCAGAGGTTTCACAGCTCGGGGAAAAAGGCCGGCGCCGCCGGCCTTTTGGCGTGCCCTGCCGCAAAAGCGGCAGAAGGAAATGCCGACGCGGCGCAGAATTACAACGTAACCTGAACCGCCGCGCCCCCTCCCCGCACGCGGGACGATTTTCGGCGCGGCCGGATGACGATACCCGAAAGGAAAGACCAATGGCGCGCTTGGAGCCGGGACGGCCCTTACTTGCGAAGACGGCGAAGGCCCCGGAGCCCTTTTGCGGGCTCGCGGCCGACCATCCGCTGTACGACATGACCGGAAAGGAAGCGGTTCCGCTGCGGCTTTCGGAGGACGGCACCGCCGAATTCTCCGCCGCAGAGGAATATTTGGCCGCCCTTTTTTGCGCGAAGGACGAGGCGTCCAGGGCGCAGAGGGGGGTTCCGCTGCTGTACGCCGGCGCCGTCATGCTCCGCTTTTCGGAAGAGGGCCTGCGCGTCAACGCCCCGGCCCTGCTCATCCCCGCGCGCATCGAGCGAAAGAGCAGAGAGCCCGCCAAAGTCTTCGTCCGCTTTGAGGACGCGGAGCCCAACGGCCCGCTGTTCGACCTGCTGCGCCGCCGCTTCGGCCTTGCGCCCAAATGGCCCCCGTATTATAGGGAAGGGCTGAACGGCATCAAGGCGGCGCTCCTCGCGCTGAAGCAGGCCGTGCGGCCGGGCTGGGGCGTGTACGACGAGATCGCCCTTTCGCTGTTTGACCTTTCGGACTGGCACGTCTACGAGGACGGCCTTTCGCGCGCGGAGCAGATCGCCCTGCACCCGCTGGCGGGGGCGCTGTTCGGCAAAACCCAGCCCTTTTCGCCGGCGGCGCTGCCCGGCCCGGACGAGGGGGAGGCGCTCGCGCTGCCCCTTTTCGCGGATGCGGCCCAGAAAACCGCCGTCCGCGCGGCATCGATGGGAAACAGTTTGATCCTGTCCGGAAAGGCGGGCACGGGAAAGACTTTTGCGGCGGCGAACGCCGCCCTGCACGCGCTGTATGCCGGGAAGACGGTGCTGTACGCCGCCCGAAGCGGCGGGCGAAAAAAGGCGTTTCTCGATTTGCTGGAGGAAAACGGCGCCAGGGGCTTCTGCCTGGACCTGGGCGGGGAGCTTCCGCGCCGCGAAATGGAGCAAGTCCCGCCGCCGGAGGGGTTTTTGGCCGCGGCGAACAGGCTGAAGGACCTTGCCGCGCGCTGCGACGCTATGGGCGCGCCCGCCGTGGCTGTGCGCAGCTGCGGGCTGCGTTTTTACGAATTGGTGGAGGCCTGCGAGGCGCTGTCCGGCGCGCCGGACGCGGTCCGCTTTTCCGCGGAGGACGCGGCGCGGGTGCGGTGGGACAGTTTTGTGCACTGGAAGGACCTGTGCGGCCAGCTGGAAGCCGCCGGCAGGGCGGTGGGGCACCCCGCCGGCCATCCCCTTTTAGAAATCCGCCAGAAGTTCTATTCGAAGGCGGCGGGGGAGGAGGCGTCCGCCCTGCTGGAATCCGCCGCGGAGCTGGCGGAGCAGGCGCAGGACGCCGCCGTGTTCCTCGCCGCCCAGTGGAACCTGCCGAGGCCGGCGAAAAGGGCGGAGTTTGAACAGCTCGGCGCCATGGCGGCTGCCGCCGCCCAGTGGGAAAAGCTGCCCCAGGAGTGGCTGCAGGCGGAGGACATGGCGGCCTTCCTCGCGAAGGTCAAAGAGCTGATCGCGAAGGGGAAGCGGGTGTCCGAAACGCGCACGCGCCTGCTGTGCACCTTCGCCGAGCCCGCCCTTGCCGCGGACGCCGAGGGCCTTGCCGCCCAGTGGGCGGAGGCGGAAAAGAGCCTCGTGTCCCGCGCCACGGTGCAGGGCAGGCTGTTCAAGGAAATCGCCGCCATGGTCCGCCACGGCGTGCGGTTGGACAAAAAGCAGATCCCCGGCCTTCTCGCGGCGATTTCCGCCTATCAGAAGGACGTGGCCGCGCTGCAGAAGCTTCTGCCCGAGCTTTCCGGGCTGCTCAGCTCCTTCTGGAAGGACGTTTACACCGACTGGATCAAGGTGGAAGGCTACTGCCGCACCGCCCAGAGCGTACACGACGCATTAATGAAAGCCCTCGGCAGCCCCCAGGCCTGTACGGCGCTTTACCACCGGGCCGCGGCATCGGGGGACCTTTCCGCCGCGAAGCGGTTCGACGCCGCGTGGAAGCGCCTGGCGGATACGCGGGACAGGCTGTTTGGCCTTCTGGACGTGGAGGACCGTTTCGACGAATCGGACCTGCCCTATCCGCTGGCGCTGGCGGAGGCCTTCTCCCGCTGGAACGCCGCGAAGGGCATGCTGAAGGAGTGGATGAACTGGCGGCTGGACCGGGAAAAGGCCGTCGACGCGGGGCTTTCCGCCGTGGTGGACGCCTATGAGCAGGGCCTGCCCCACGACGGTCTCGTCCCCGCCTTCGAGCGGGGGCTGTACGCTGCCCTCGCCGGACACGTGCTGGACGGCGACCCGGCGCTGCGGGAGTTCTCCGCCGCATCGGCCAACGCCCTGCTGGACGGGCTCTGCGAGCTGGACGAAAGGGTGAGAAGGGAGTCAAAGCGCGCCATCGCCGCAGCCCTTCGGGAGCGGATGCCCGCGCCCTCGCCGGACGAACTGCCCTATTCCGAGCCGGGGATGTTCCAGAAGGCCATGGCCGAGCGGGACCCCAGCCTGTACCGCATGTTCGAGCGCATGCCCGGCCTGATGCCCAGGCGCTTTCCCGCGGTGGCGGCGTCGGTGGCGGAGGCGGCGCGGCTGCCCAGAAGCGCCCTGTTTGACCTGGTGATCGTGGACGGGGCGGACGCGCTGGACGCGCGGACTGCCCGGGGTCTGCTGTCGCGCGGGAGGGCCTGCATCGCCATCGAGCGGGGGGAGGCGCAAAACGGCTCCCTTTCGGAAAGGCTGCGCGCCATCGGCCTGCCGGAAATCGCCCTGAAGTTCGACTATGCGCAGCTGCAGGCCGAGGACGCCGTTTCGGACGCCGCGCGCAAAAGCGTGCGCCACACCGAAAGCGGCGTGCTCGCCGCACTGGCGGAGGCGCTGGGGAGCGCCGGCTGGCAGTGCAGGTTTTTCGCCGGCCGGCCCGGCATGCTGGTGATGAACCGGAGCCGCCCGGTGGTGCCGCTGCTCTGCGTGATGACGGACGGGCCGGAACTGAGGGAGCTCACCCTGTCGGACAGGGAGCTCAGCCGCGCCCAGCCGCTCAGGCGGGCGGGGTACAGGGTGCACCGCTTCTGGTACGCCCGCTGGTGGAAGGACAGGGACGGCGCCGTCGGCGACCTTCTGGAACAGGCGCAAAGAGCCCAGCGGGAGGCCGATCTCGAGGCGGCGAAGCGAAGGCTCGCCCCCGCAGCTCCGAAGGAGGAGCCGGCCCCAAAGCCCCCGCCCAAAGAACAGGAAAACGCCGCGGCCGCCACGATGGAGAAAACGCCCGGAGCGGCCATTGAGGATGCCGTTTCTGCGCGGGCGACGGGGGAGCAGAAGTTCCAGCCGCGGCCCTACGTGCAGGCGTCCCTCGCCATGGAGCCTTTGCGCCCGCAGGAGGTGTTCGACCCCGGCCGCGCCATGCTGTTCAAGGCGAAACTGGCGGAGGCCGTCGCCCAGGAGGCGCCCATCGCGAAGACGCTGCTGGTCAAGCGGGTGCTTGCCGCCTGCGGCATCAGGCGGGCGGGGGCGCGCATGGTCAGGGCGGTGGGGGAACTGGCGGAAGAGCTGGACTTCCCCAAGTCGACGGACCCGGACACCGGCGAGACCTTCTTCTTCAGCCGCGCAGAGCCGCCGGAAAGGTTCTTCGCCTACCGCACCGCCTCGCCGGAGGAAATGCGAAGGGACGCTTCGGAAATCCCCCGGCAGGAGGCCGCCAACGCCGTTTGCGCCGCTTTGCAGGGCCGCGGCGCGGTGCAGGACATCCAGCTCGCCCGGGAAGCCGCCTACCTCATGGGCTTTTTGCGGCTGGGCGCGGCGCTGCAGGACGCGATGCTGCGCGGCGTCGCCGAGGCGCACCGGCGGGGGGACATCGCCACCGACGACGGCGTGCGCTTTCGGCTGGCAAAGCGGCAACATTAGCGAAAAAGGGCATCCCGCGGGGATGCTCTTTTATTTGGCCCGATTTCGGCATTTGCCGGATATATTGCTTGTTTCCGCGGGACAATTGGAATATAATCAAGGTTGCGCTTTTTGAGGCGCTGAATGGGATTTTGAACCTTTTAGGAGCACATAAACAATGAAAGCCAGAAACGATGTCAGGAACATCGCGATCATCGCCCACGTCGACCACGGCAAGACCACGCTGGTGGACCAGTTGCTCAAGCAAAGCGGCGTATTCCGGGCAAACGAGGCGGTGCCGGAACGCGTGATGGACTCGGGGGACCTCGAGCGCGAGCGCGGCATCACCATCATCGCCAAGAACACCGCGGTGACGTACAAGGGCACCAAGATCAACATCATCGACACCCCCGGCCACGCGGACTTCGGCGGCGAGGTGGAGCGCATCCTTTTGATGGTGGACGGCGTGCTGCTGCTGGTGGACGCCTTTGAGGGCTGCATGCCCCAGACCCGCTTCGTGCTGAAAAAAGCCCTGGGCCTGAAGAAGAAGGCGGTGGTGGTCGTCAACAAGATGGACCGCGCGGAAGCCCGGCCGCAGGAAATGGTGGACGAGATCATCGACCTGTTCATCGAGCTGGGCGCGGACGACGACCAGCTGGACTTCCCCGTGGTGTTCGCTTCGGGCAGGGAAGGCTACGCCACGTTGGACCCCGACGTGTACAGCGACTCCATGCAGCCGCTGTTCGAAACCATCCTCAAGGAAATCCCCGCCCCCGCCGTGGATGAGGACGGCCCCACCCAGGTGCTGATTTCCTCGCTGGATTACGACGACTACGTGGGCCGAATCGGCATCGGCAGGGTGGAGCGCGGCACGCTTGTCACCGGACAGCAGGTGGTGCTCTGCCACACGGACGGAAGGCGGGAGACGGTGAAGGTCTCCAGGCTCTACCAGTTCCAGGGGCTGAAGCGCATCGAGGAAAAGTCCGCCCGCGCGGGGGACATCGTCGCCATTTCGGGCATTGCCGACATCAGCATCGGCGAAACGCTGTGCGACCCCGAATGCGTCGAGCCGCTGCCCTTCATCAAAATCGACGAGCCCACCGTGGCCATGACCTTCATGGTGAACGACAGCCCCTTCGCCGGCAGGGAGGGCACCTACGTCACCAGCCGGAACCTTCGGGACAGGCTCTACAAGGAGATCGAGACCAACGTCGCCCTGCGGGTGGAGGAGACCGATTCCACCGACGCCTTCAAGGTCAGCGGCAGGGGCGAGCTGCACCTTTCGGTGCTCATCGAGCAGATGCGCCGGCAGGGGTATGAGTTCGCCGTGTCCCGCCCGAAGGTCATCTACAGGGAGATCGACGGCAAACTCTGCGAGCCCATGGAGCGGCTGACGGTGGACGTGCCCGAGGAGTTCGTGGGCCCGGTGATGCAAAAGCTCGGCATGCGCAAGGGCGAGCTCATCGACATGACCTCCGCCGTCAACGGCTCGGTACGCATGGAGTTCCGCATCCCCTCAAGGGGTTTGATGGGCTACCGCAGCGAATTTTTGACGGACACCAAGGGCAACGGCATCATGAGCTGGGTGTTCGACGGCTACGAGCCCTACAAGGGCGACATGGAGACCCGCACCACCGGCTCCCTCATCGCCCACGAGACCGGCGAGGCCACCAGCTACGGCATCTTCAACGCCCAGGAGCGGGGCTGCATGTTCATCGTGCCCGGCCAGCCGGTATACGAGGGCATGATCGTGGGCGAATGCGCCAAGGACGAGGACGTGGTGGTCAACGTCTGCAAGAAAAAGCACGTGACCAACATGCGCGCCGCGGGGTCGGACGAGGCTCTGCGCCTCACCCCGCCGGTGATCCTCAGCCTGGAGCAGTCTCTGGAGTTCATCGGCGACGACGAGCTGGTGGAGGTCACCCCCAAGAGCATCCGCCTGCGCAAGCGCATCCTGAACAAGGAGCAGCGGCTCAAGCAGCAGCGCCGCGCCGTCGCGGAATAAGGCGCAAAAAAGGATGGCAAAGGAAAACCCCCGGAAATCCGGGGGTTTCGCCGTTTTGGGGATGTGAAATCGCAGCGCTCCCTTTGGCGCGGCCGGCGCGGCAAGGAGGGACGGCATGCGAACGGGGGAGCGGGAAGGCCGCAGACTGCGCCGCCGTCACAGGGGGATGCCCACGCTGTCGTGAAACCCGCCGGGGAAGATGATGTTTTCCTCCTTGGGGTTGGTGTTTCGAAAATCGCCGCCCAGCACGCAGGCGCGCATCACCGCACGGGTGCCGTACCTTCTGCGGATGCGGTACACCGCCAGATCCAGGCTTTCCGCGGCGGCGCGGCGGGCGTCCTCGGCAAGGCAGCTCAGCTGCATTTCCCCGTCCGCCGAAGCGAGCCTGCCCGCCCACACGCCCACGCTGCGGATGGGCCTCGCCCAGCCGTAGCTGGCGCGAAACAGCCGCATGGCGGCGCGGGCGATTTCGCCGGAAAGGGCGGTGGAACGGGGCAGCACCGACTGGCGGGTGAAGGAGTTCAGCTCGCAGTCCCGCACGCTGATGCCCACCAGCGCGCACACCAGCCCCTGGTCCCGCAGCCTTGCGGACACCGACTCGGCGAGGATGAAGAACATCTGCTTGACGTCCTCTTCGCTTTTCAGGTCCCGAAAGGGCGTCAGGCTGTTGCCGATGGACTTCACCGGCGGCGCGTCGCCCAGAAAAGCCACCTCCGAGCGGTCCTCCCCCCGGGCGAACCGGCCCAGCATCTCCCCGTACTTGCCCAGCAGCGACCGCAGCACCGCGGGGGACAATTGCGCCAGGTCCCCGATGGTGACCACGCCGATGTTGTTCAGCTTGCGGCGGGTGGCGCGGCCCACGAACAAAAGATCCTCCACCGCCAGCGGCCAGACGGTGTCCTTAAAATTCTGGCGGGTGATGAACGCGGCCTCGTCCGGGCCTGCCATGTCGCTTCCCAGCTTGGCGAACACCTTGCTGAAGCTGACGCCCACCGAAACCGTCAGCCCCGTCTCCTTTTTGACGGCGGTGCGGACGGCCTCCGCCGCCTCCCCGGGGGTTTTGCCGGTGCCCGTCATGTCCAGCCAGGCCTCGTCCAGGCCGTAGGGCTCCACCTTGGGCGTAAACCGGTAATAGACCTCCCGCACCTTTCGGGAATACTGCATGTAAAGCCCGAAGCGCGGCGGAAGGCAGACGAGGTTGGGGCATTTCTGCCGCGCCTGCCAGATCACCTCGCCGGTCTTGATGCCCGTGGCCTTGGCGAGCTGGTTCTTCGCCAGGATGATGCCGTGCCGCTGATCCACATCCCCGGTGACGGCCATGGGCACGAATTTGTACTTCGGCTGCTGAATGCATTCCACCGAAGCATAAAAATTGTTCAGGTCGGCATGGAGGATGATCCGTTCCATAGCAGGTTCTCCCAAATATAAGTTCGTATTCGCTGTTAGTATACGACCAGAAGTTCGTAAATACAAGCGAACGCGCAAATATTTGTTTGGCGTTTGCTGGGAAACTGCCCGGCCGCAAAAAAAGGAGGAAGCATGAAAAAGCGGAACATCGCGCTGTTCGCGCTGACGGTGCTGCTGGGGACGGCTTTGCACTTCGTCTATGGCTGGAGCGGGGAAAGCGCGCCGGCGGGGCTGTTCTGCCCCGTCAACGAGAGCGTCTGGGAACACCTGAAGGCGCTGGTCATGCCCTTTTTGCTGCTTTCGGCGGCAGAGAGGACCCTGTGCGGCGAAAAGGCGGAAAACCTCTTCGCCGCAAAGGCGCTGGCGCTTTGGGCCGGGCTTTTCTGCATCGTCGCGGGGTATTACACCTATACGGGCGTGTTCGGCAAAGATGTGGTGGCGGTGGACGTGGCGCTGTTCGTCGCGGGTTCCGCCGCGGCGTGGCTGTGCAGCCACAGGCTGCTGGAAAAGGGCCGCTTTTCTTCAAAAAGGGCGAACGCTTTGGGGATGGCGGCCATTGCGCTGACGGCGCTGGCCTTCTTCTGGTTCACCTTCGCGCCGCCCGGGATTCCGCTCTTTCGCGACCCGCAGACGGGTCAGTACGGCATCGGGATGCGCTGACCGGCAGGCGGCCGTTGCCCAACGGCGCGCCGTATGGTAAAATGATACACAAGGTCCGAGAAAAGGCGGGCCTTGTTGGAATGTGTTCGTCACACCGGCCGCAACATGCGCGTACGGGCGGGCTGCCAAAGGCTTCGCCAGAGCCCGGCCGCGCGGGACAGGGAGGCAACGGATGAAGCTGGTCTCGTGGAACGTCAACGGCCTGCGGGCAGCGCTGGGAAAGGGCTTTTACGACGCGTTTTCCGCGCTGGACGCGGACGTGTTCTGCCTTCAGGAAACAAAGCTGCAGCCCGGACAGGCGGAGGTCAACCTGCCGGGCTATTCTCAATTTTGGAACTGCGCCGAAAAGAAGGGCTATTCCGGCACGGCGGTGTTTTCAAGGCTTCCGGTGCTGTCGGTGAAAAACGGCATCGGCATCGAGGAGCACGACCGTGAGGGCCGGGTGATTACCGCGGAGTATGACGAATTCTTTCTCGTCAACACCTACACCCCCAACGCCCAGCGGGGCCTGACGAGGCTGGACTACCGCATGGCGTGGGAGGACGCGTTTTTGGATTACCTTCTCAAGCTGGACGGGGAAAAACCGGTGGTGCTCTGCGGGGACCTGAACGTGGCGCACCGGGAGATCGACCTCAAAAACCCGAAGACCAACGTCAACAACGCCGGATTCACGCCGCAGGAGCGCGCGTGCATGACGAGGCTGCTCTCCTCCGGCTTTGTGGACACTTTCCGGGCGCTGTATCCGGACAAAACCGGCGCCTACACCTGGTGGTCCTACATGTTCAACGCCAGGGAGAACAACGCCGGATGGCGCATCGACTACTTCATCGTGTCCGAGCGGCTGATGAAGCACGTGGTGGACAGCGTCATCTACGCGGACGTGTACGGCAGCGACCACTGCCCCGTTGGCCTGCTGCTGGAGTTCTGAAAAAGGGCGGAAACCGCCCCGTGAAGACTGCGTTCCGCCCCGCGGCGGGGGAGCATATGCTTATTTGCGCGGGCAGGCGGGCGCGAAAGCGAGCATCGGAGAGCTTATGGCACAGAACAAACAGGCCGTGGGCATGAGCGCGCTGCGCTCCGCCATGGCCATTACCGTCATCATCATAGCGAGCAAGGTGGCAGGCTTCGTCCGGGAGATGGTGTTTGCCGCCTATTTCGGCACCGGCGTCGCCAGCGACGCGTACACCAACGCGTCCACGGTGGTGAACGTCTTCATTCTGCTGTTTTCCGCCTGCATTTCCTCCACCTTCATTCCCATCTTCACCAAGACGCTGAAGGAAAAGGGAAGGCGCTACGCCAACGGCTACGCCAACAGCATTCTGACGCTGTTCTTCCTCATCGGCCTTCTCATCAGCGTGCTGGGCTATTTTTTTGCGGACAGGATGTGCGAGCTGCTCATGCCCCAGCTCATCCCCTCCGCGGCGCCGGGGACGGAGCTGTACGCCCAGCAAATCGCCAAGCTGAACCTCACGGCGGACATGGCGAAGGTCATGTTCCCCACCATGGCGTTCGCCGCCTGCACCGGCGTGTTCACCTCGCTGCTGAACGCCCATGAGCGCTTTGTGCCCGAGCAGCTGATGGGGTTCGTGCTCAGCGGCTCGGTCATCGCCGCCTGCGTGTTCTTCTCGGAGCAGGGGATTTACGCCGTCGCCGTCGCCACGGCGGCGACCTATGTGCTGCAGTTTGTGATCGTCCTGCCCTTTTTGCGGGGGATATACCGCTTTCGGCCGTCGCTGGCGCCCTGCGGCGGCAGGGTGAAGCAGACGTTTTTGCTGGCCCTGCCGGCGATCATGTCCATGGCGCTGGACGAGATGAACCACCTGGTGGACAAGAACGTGGGCATCTGGCTGGGGGACGGGCCGAACACCGCGCTGACCTACGCCTATCGCCTGATCACGCTGATTTTGGGCGTGCTGGTGGTGCCCATTACCACGGTGATGTTCTCCAAGCTCAGCCAGTACGCGGCGGAGGGCAAAAACCGCCGCATTCTGGACACCACCAGGCAGTGCCTGGAGGTGCTGGCGCTGGTGGTGCTGCCGGTGATCGTGCTGTCCGCGGTGCAGTCGCAGGACGTGATCCGCCTGCTGTTCTTCCGCGGCAAGTTCGACGAGTATTCCCTGACGTTGACCAGCGACGCCTACATGTTCTACGTGCTGGGCGTGTTCGCCTTCGCCTGGCGGAACTTCCTCGTCCGCGTGTTCTACTCCCTGCAGGACACCCAGTCCCCCATGTGGATCGGCGCGGTGAGCGTGGCGGTGAACATCGCGCTGGACGTGGCGCTCGCCCCCGCGATGGGCGTGGGCGGTCTGACGCTGGCGACCAGCGTCTCCGGCTTCGTGGGGGCGTTTTTGATGCTCGCGCGCCTTCGCAGAAAGCTGGGCAGGTTCGGCTTTGCCGCCACGCTGGTGCAGGTGTGCAAGATGCTGTTTTCCGCCTGCGTCGCGGGCGCTTTCACCATCGCCGTCAGCGGCGCGGTGCAGCTGGCGAGCGGCTCTCTGGTTTTGCGCCTGCTGTGCGCCACCGGCGCGGGGCTTTTGGTTTACGCCGCGCTGGTGCTGTTATTGCGGGTGGAGGAGGTTGACACGTTGAAGGACATCCTGCTGTCCAGACTGAAAAAGCGTTCGGGAGGAAGGACATGAAGCTCAACAGCCGCTGCATGGTATGCCAGGTGAACAACATCGGAAAAATCATCCAGAGCCTCGACCTGCCGGAGGAGCAAAAGCTCGAACTGGTCCGGTTCGTGCTGCAGCATTACGCCTCCTGCCCTCCCGGGATGTCCTCGGTGGAGGCGGACATCCTCCCCAGACGGCGCATCCTCGAAGCCAACGGCGGCGAAGACCCGCTGTTTGCCGACAAGCGGCGGGACGACGAGCTGTGCCTTTCCCTGCTGCCGGGCATTCAGCGGGAGATCGACGCGGCGGAGGACAAGTTCGGCACCGCCATGCGGTACGCCATCGCGGCGAACATTCTGGATCCCATGCCCCAGCACGGCATGACGGTGGACCAGGTGCTGAAAGCCTCCGCGGAGACCCCGCTTTATGTGGACGATTCCAAGGAGCTTCTGAACCGGCTGAAAAGGGCGGAGCGCATACTCTACCTGACGGATAACGCCGGCGAAATCGCGGTGGACAGGCTGTTCCTCGAGACCATGTTCCGCCTGGGCATCGCCGCGCCAGAGAAGGTGACCGTCGCCGTGCGCGGCGCCCCGGCGGCCAACGACGCCACCATGGAGGACGCCGTGCGCGTGGGGATGACGGAGCTCGTAAAGGTCATCGGCACCGGCTGCAGCGCCATGGGCGTGCTGCTGGACCGCTGCAGCGAGGAGTTTCTGAAAGAGCTGGACGCCGCGGACATCGTCGTCTGCAAGGGCATGGGCAATTTCGAGTCCCTGCACGACTGGCGCGAAAAGCCCATCGCCTTTCTGTTCATCACCAAGTGCGAAACGGTGGCGGAACTGTCCGGCTCGCCGGTGGGATCATTTATGTGCATGCTGCGCGCGTGACGGACCATCCGACCAATAGAATAAAAACACCGGCATAGTGTGGTATCGTTACCCACTATGCCGATTTTCTGTTCTATGGAGAGGTAATCGGTGGGTCTTAATCTTCAGGCGGTAGTTCAATTTTAAAATAACACAAAAAAATTAATGACAATGCACAATTCTACATGATATTATTTAATGGTAACCATTGTATATCTAAGAACCACTTCTTTTTTATTTACCCTGCGCGATTCCTTAAGAATGCGAAACGAAGGAGGACTTGACCAATCATGAAACTACTGGTGATGGATGTTGAGGGCACGCTGTTCAAAGCGAAGATGAAAATCGACGGGACGGACTATCCATCCACAATGTGGCAACCGATTGCTCAAGCTCTCGGTGAAGCGGCAGTCATGGAAGAACGCAAAACCCATGAAAAATGGGATAATCTTGAATATAGCAACTATATAGATTGGGTTAAGGCTTCGATTGATATTCACCGCAAATACGGACTTAAAAAAGATGTTTTTGATAAACTTATTAAAGCTGCGGAATATAACGAGGGCGTGGAGGAGTTCTTCCAGGCTTTGGATCGACGGGAATGGGTTCCTGTTTTAATATCGGGTGGCTTCCAAAACCTAATTCGCCGGGCTCAAAACGAGCTAAATATTGAGTACGGATTTGGGGCATGTGAATATTACTTCAACGACGATGGATATCTTGAACATTACAATATCCAGCCATCTGATTTCGATGGGAAGATTCATTTTCTTAAAACACTACTGAATACTTTTAACTTGAATATGAAGACCGATTGGGTTTTCGTTGGTGACGGTAAAAATGACGTGGCGATCGCAAGTAAGGCTCCTCTAGCTTTTGGAATCAATCCACATGAGAAACTAAAAAAAGTAAACGGCTTAATAGAAGTTAGGTCCTTCGTAGAAATACTTCCGTATCTTAAAGAATTTTCCGAACGTGCAAAAGACACTTCGCAAGGAAAAACTGCTACAAAGTCCATCGTTTTTCAGAAGCAGGGTAACGACAGTGGGGATTCAAATAATCGAAGGGTGAATGATCTGATTATCAAAAACAGAGAGTTAAAGCAAAAGCTCAACAACATTAGAGCTAAAGAAGAAAAAAAAGCCAGGATTCAGCAGATCCCTGTAAATTTGCTTGACTATGAGAAAACGCCGAGAGAATCCTTAAATGATTTGCTAAAAGACTTAAATGTGGTTTTCCTCGGTTTAAGGGAACATTATGAAAGTTATCGAAGACTGGAGACAATTTCAGGGTTGCGGGTCTTGTGCGGAACTAGAAATAACTTTGATTTAAATGTGATAAAAGAAGCTGATTTTTTGTTTATTTATAAGAACTGTATAAAGCATTCTGCTGTATGGCGCGCATGCAATTGCAGGGGTCCGTCCGCTTGTTGCTATCTTTTGGAACATACTAACAGCAATCTCCTCGAAAATGCGTTGGCAAACGTGCTGTACAAATACATATATGGAAAATGTAAATTATAGTAGCATATGCAAAAGATAGATAAGCATTCTTCACCAAAAACCGGACACAAAACCGTGTCTGGTTTTTTACTACTTGTGCTTAAGAGCTGTTATCGGCAACTCATCATGATCATCGCTTGCCTCGTTAATGGGCAGGCTTCTAATAACTTTCAAGCGAAATTATCACATCAAAAGAACCAAGAGAACGAAGTACGATGGTGCTTAAGTAGCTCTTTTGTCCTCAGGGCGCTTTTTCTGTTTCGTTCTGCGAACGCTCCGGCGCGGCGGAATCCTCAGGATTATACTGCTCAGGCTCTTCCGTAACGGGCGCAAGATGCACGGCGAAGTCGTTATCAAAGCAGGATGCCGCGTATTTTGCCGCCTTTTTCATCCTGCGTTTGGCGGAGGCGTCCATGCCTTCCACCGGCTCGCCGTCGGCGCACAGCACCTCGTACATGTACTTCGCCTTGCCGGCGTGCTTGTACACAAAGGTGGGCAGCCAGCCCACGGAGGAAAGCTCCGTCCTCCCGCCGGGGTGCCTGGTCAGCTGAACCTCGATGATGACGCCGGCATAGGTGGGGTCCTTCTGCTGGTTGGAGATGAAGTTCCCCATGGAATGAACGACGATGACCTCACGCCCGTCCGCAGCTGTGATTTTTTCCATGGGCTCCGGCACGTGGGGGTGGGAGCCGAGGATGAGGTCCACGCCGGCGTCCGCGAGCTTTTTCGCCCAGCGCTTCGTGGAGGAATGGATGCCCTGGCAATACTCGCTCCCCCAGTGGGGAAAGGCGATGATGAAGTCCGCGCCGGCTGCCTTTGCGGCGGCGACGTCCTCTTTGACGTTGCGCTCCGTCAAAAGCCGCACCTGATTCTTCGCGTCCTTATGCCCGTTGGTGCCGTAGGTGTAGCCCAGAAGCGCGATTTTGACGCCCCGCACGTCCACAATCAGAACCGCATCATCCTCCTCGGTTTGGGAAGCGCCGAAGTACAGAAGGCCGCGCTCCGCGAGGCGGTCGACGGTGTCCGAAACGCCCTGCGCGCCCTTGTCCAGAATGTGGTTGTTGGCGAGGGTGAAGGCGTCAAACCCGGCGGATTTCAGCTCGTCCAGAAACTCTTTTGGCGCGTTGAAACGGGGATAGCCCGAGGGCTTCGCGTCGGCGACGGGGGTTTCCAGGTTCCCGATGGTCAGGTCCGCGCAGGACAGTTCCGCTACGATGCGGGCGAAATACTCCGAAAAGTCGTACCCGTCCGCGGTTTCGGCGGATATCTGCTGGGCCTCGTGGAGCATGATGTCCCCCACCGCCCGCAGCGTGACCGTCACCGGCTCAGGCTCTGCTTCGGCTTCCCCTTCGGCGGAAGGTTCGGGAGAGGGGGAGGGAAGATCGCCGGGCGCGGGGGCCAAAAGCACGTCCGAAAGCGCGGGGGACGCGGCGGGATCATCGGCAAAAGCGGAGCGGGCGGCGACGGCCGCCGAGCAGCCGCCAAGGCACAGGACGAACAGCGCTGCGGCGAGCGCTGCGGCAAGCGGTTTCATGGCACCCTCCCGCGCGGTGTTTTTTCCAATCATACCATATTCCGCCAAAATCCGCCACGCGCCCAAAAAAGCGGAACGCGCCTGCCGCTGGCGCGTTCCACAACAAAGGAATGGAGGGGTAGTTGATTGTGAAGACCTGTGCTCTGGTATGCCCGATACATCCCTCGGTAACGCCCGTTCCCTCGGGACGCTTTTACTATACCCTGCGATCGTGGCATGGGCGTGGCATCAGCTTAGCACGATTTCGAAAAAATTGTTGCGCAACTGTGAAATCGCGCCCATCGTCAGCCTTTTTCGCCTTCGCAGCCGCGCAGCAGCAGCTCCACCACCGCTTTGGCGCGCTCGTCGGCCAGGGAGTAGCAGATCTCGTTGCCGTTGCGCTCGCCGGTCACAATGCCCGCCGCCCTCAGCCTGGCAATGTGCTGGCTGACGCCGGACTGGGAAAGGGGAAGGCACAGTTCCATCGCGCCCACCGTGCGGCACTGCCCGTCCATCAGCATTTTCACGATGCACAGGCGCGCCGGGTGCGCCAGGGCCTTCAGCAGGTCCGCGCTGCGCTGAAGAGCGGCCTTGTCACATTGTTCCACATGCTTCGCCCCTTTCAAAAGTTTTCCTTGACAAACGGCAATATTAGCATATGCTAATATTATGATGGATCTGGGCAAAATGCAAGAGGAAAATCAACCTTGCCCAGACTAATGGAGAAGACACGCAAGGAGGACCTTTTATGCTGAAACATCTGACTGCCGCTGATTTTGACCAGACGATCCGCAACGGCGCCGTCGTCGTGGACTTTTTTGCCGACTGGTGCGGCCCCTGCCGCATGCTTGCCCCCGTGCTGGAGTCGCTGGCGGAGGAAAACACCGACATCGCCATCTACAAGGTGAACGTGGACGAGGAGCCGGACCTCGCCAGGCGGTATGGCATCATGTCCATCCCCACCATGCTGTTCTTCAGGGACGGCCAGCTGATCGACAAGGCTGTGGGCGCCATCGGCAAGCCCTCCATCCAGAGCAAGCTGGACGCGCTGCGCTGAGCGCCGTTTCAGGGGAAGGAAAGCTGAGGAGGTTCGCCATGTATGACATTGCCGTGCTGGGCGGAGGGCCCGCGGGCCTTTCGGCAGCCATCACCGCGCGCGCCAGGGGCAAGTCCGTGGCGGTGCTTTCCATCAACCCGGCGTACAGCGGCCTCTGGCGCGCCGAGCGGGTGGACAATTACCCCGGCCTTCCCGGCGTTTCGGGCAGGGAGCTCATCGAGCGCATGGCCGGCCAGGCGAAGGACGCCGGGGCGGAGCTCATCCGCGCCCGGGTGACGGGCGTGATGGACACCGGGGACGGGTTTCTTTTGAACGCGGGGACGGAAATCTTCGAGGCGAAAGCCGTCATACTGGCCACCGGCGTGGTGATGGCGGCCAAATACCCCGGCGAGGAGGAATACCTCGGCATGGGCGTGAGCTACTGCGCCATCTGCGACGGCATGCTCTACCGGGGAAGAAAGGCCGCCGTCGTCGGCCGCAGCCCCGACGCGCCGGAGGAGGCCAACGCCCTGAAAGAGATGGGCGTGGACGTGTTTTACACCGGCCTGCCGGCAGCCCGCCCCGAGGGGCTTAAGGACTCCATCCCCTACATCCCCGCCAAAAAGGTGGAAATCAAAGGCGGCGACGCGGTGACGGGCGTTCTGCTGGACGGAGAATTCCACGAGGCCGGCGGCGTGTTCATTTTGCGCCAGACGGTGGCGCCCACGGCGATCCTCCCCGGGCTGGAAATGGAAAACGGCTATGTCAGGACCGACCGGCAGATGCGAACCTCCGCCAGAGGGGTCTTTGCCGCGGGAGACTGCACCGGAAAGCCGCTGCAGATCGCAAAGGCGGTGGGCGAAGGGCTGATCGCCGCCCTTTCCGCCGTGGAGTACCTGGGCGGAAAGTAAAAGGCAAATCCTCAGGCCAATCAAAAACGGACGGATGCACGCCGTCCGTTTTGGTTTTGGGTTGAGACCGCTCAGGTATTCTTGAGGATGACGCCCTCCATCAGGTCGGTGGCGCGCTCGCACTTGTCGAAGCAGTTCTCAAGACCCTCGAAGAGGTTCATCCACACGATGATGTCCAGCACGCTGTTGGGCTCGCAGAAGAGCTGGCGGGTGTACTTGCTGTGCAGCGCGTCGCCCTCGGCCTCGAGGTTGTTGACCTCCACCAGCTTTTCCGCGAGGGTCTTGGAGCGCTTGAAGTGGCGGAATTCCGCGGCGGCCTGGGACAGCGCGTCGCAGCAGCGGATGATGAGCGCGGTGAACTCCAGCGTCTCGGGGCGGATGGCCTTGACGTTGTACATCAGCATGCGCTGCATGATCTCGTCCAGCGCGTCCACCACATTGTCCAGCTCGTGGGAGAGGTTCACGATGTCCTCCCGCTCGATGGGGGGCAGAAACTCCCTGGCCAGGGCCATCATCATCTCGTGCTTGAGCTCGTCCGCCGCGTTTTCGATGACGTGCATCTGCTCCACCTGGGCGGGGAACTTTTCAATGTCAAAATTCGACAGGGATTCATGCAGGAAACTCGCGGCCTTCTTGGCGTGTTCCGCGCACTTCAGGAAATAGTCGAAGTAATCGAACCCCTTTTTCTGTCTGCTCATTGGATCCTCCTGTAATGTCAAACCTTAAAAGATCAGCATAAACAACTTCGTCATCAAATATCCCAAAAGGCCGCAGCCCGGGAAGGTGAGTATCCACGCCAGGGCCATCTCCTTGACGATGGCCCAGTTGACCGCAGACAGCCGCTTAGACGCGCCCACGCCCATGATGGCGGTGGTCTTGGTGTGGGTGGTGCTGACGGGCACGCCGGTGAGGGAAGAAACCAGCAGGCACAGGGCGGCGCCCATATCCGCCGCGAAGCCCTGATAGGTGGACAGGTGCACCATGTCCATCCCGACGGACTTGATGATGCGCATTCCGCCGATGGAAGTGCCCAGCGCCATGACGACGGAGCAGAAGATCATCAGCCAGATGGGGATCTCGAAGACGGTGATGTCCCCCCGGCCGCTGGAAAGGAACACGCCCAGCAGAAACACGCTCATGAACTTCTGGCCGTCCTGGGCGCCGTGCATGAACGCCATGGAGGCGCTGCCCACCCGCTGCAGGTTGCGGAACAGCCGGTTGGTCTTGCGGCGATCGGTATGCCGGAAGGAAACCTCGATGATTTTGGTGGAAAAGAAGCCCAGCACGAAGCCCAGCACGGAGGAAAACACCAGGCCGATGAGGACTTTGGCCCATTCCTGGGGGTTGATGCCCGAAATGCCGCCGTGCAGCGCGATGGCGGCGCCCGAAAGCCCGGCGATGAGGGCGTGGCTCTCGCTGGTGGGGATGCCGAACTTCCAGGCTGCGGTGGCCCAGGTGACGATGGCGAACAGCGCTGCGCACAGGGCGACGGTGGCGTCAAAGGTGTTGCCGCCGAAGTTGACCATGTGGTAAATCGTCATGGCGACTTCGGAGCTGATCAGCGTCATGACCAGAACGCCGAGAAAATTAAATACCGCTGCCATGGCGATCGCAGCGCGCGGCGTCATAGAGCGGGTCGATACGCATGTGGCTATGGCGTTCGGGGCGTCCGTCCAGCCGTTGACGAGGATGACGCCCGTGGTCAGAAGTGCGGTAATGGCCAGCAGGGGATTGGCGGTGAGCTGGCTCAAAAACGCGGTAAATGAAACATTCATCGGCAAGAGTCCTTTCATTGCGGGCGGTCGCGCCCGCGGGCCCCGTCTTTTTTCTTTTGCTTGCGTCGGCAGTATTATATCATCTTCCATTCCTGATTAAAAGATGTGAGCGGCATGATTGCCGTCCAAACGCCAAAGGGGCGGAAAATCCACCCCTTTGCTATGCTGTGATTTTCTGCAGCAGCCGGAAAAGCGCTTCACCGGTCAGCCCGGCGCGCGCCGCGTAGCCGGCGGCGGTTTCCGCCGCGCTTTCAATGCCCTTGAGAAAGGCCGCCAGGTACTCCGGTTCCGCGGAAAAGACCGCGCGAAGGGCGTCCTTCTGGCTTTTGTCCATCCCGGCGGACTTGCGGGCGAAATCCTCCTCAAAAAAGGGCGCCAGCGCCTCGTTGGTCAGAAGGTAGTCCTCCATCACGCGCCCGTCGTCCTCCCCGGCCAGCAGGAGCAGCAGCGCCGCCAGCGCGCCGGTGCGGTCCTTGCCGTTCTGGCAGTGGAACAGCACGGCGCCGGGAGAATCGGCGACGGCGGCGAGCGCCCTTCCCCACGCAGGGGCGAACGCCGCCGCCATGTTGCAATAGCGCGCCGCCATCTCCGCCCTCGCAGGGCCGGCCGTGCCCTCCCGGATGCGCCGGACGATGCCGAGGCCGGGCAGCGGGACGCGCACGAGCGCAGCGCCCTGGGGGAGCCTGTCCGGCGCGGCGAGGGCTTCCCGGTCGGAGCGCAGGTCGATCACCGTGCGGATGCCCAGACGGGCAAGCCGGTCCAGGTCCGCGTCCGAAGCCTCCCCGAGGTGCCCCGAGCGGTACAGCACGCCCGACCGCACCCTGCGGCCATGCAGCGCGCGGAAGTTGCGGATGGACGCAAACTCAGGCATAGCTGTGCAGCCCGGGGAGGAGCTGGTTCACGCCGATGAAGGTGAACAGCACGCAGACCACCGCGACGATGGCGAAAATGGCCATCTTTCTGCCGCGCCAGCCCTTGCGCATGCGCTGGTGCAGGTAAATGGCGTATATGATCCAGGTGATGAGCGCCCAGGTTTCCTTGGGGTCCCAGGACCAGAAGGTGGACCAGGCCTGTTCCGCCCACAGGCAGCCCGAAAGGATGACCACGGTGAGCATCAGGAACCCGAAGGCGACGAGCCGGTAGGCGATGAAGTCCAGCTGGAGGAGGTGCTCATCCGCCTCGTCCTTCTTCTTTTTGAATTCGGCAAGGTACTTGATGCCCACGCCGCCGGCGATGGCGAAGGAGGCATAGGCGAAGACCGCCGTGCCGATGTGCAGGCCGAACCAGGCGGATTTCAGGGCGGGCATCAGCTCGTTGATCTCCCTGGGCAGCAGCGCCGCGTAGGACAGGACGAGAAACGCCGCGGGCAGCGCGATGGCGCTGATCCAGTCCTGCTTGAGCCAGAGGCGCAGCACGATGTGCAGCAGGGCAATGCCCCAGGCAAAGCCTGTGGCGAACTCGAACTGGTTGGACAGGGGAAGCCTTCCCGCTACGATGCCGCGGGCCACCACATAGCCGGTCAGCAGCGCGAAGCTGATAAGGCTTAGCAGCCACGAGGCCTTTTTGACCTTCTCCTTTTTGAAGGCGATGCCCACGAACTCCACGACGGTGGCGGCAAGAAGCGCGATCAGGGAAGCGAAGAAAAGGATGTTCAGCATTGCGTCCTCCGAAGGTTATTGATTTCGGCAGCGAGGGAGACGTCCGCCTTGGGGCCGCTGATGGCATAGCCCTTTCTGCCGACGGTGACAAAGGCAGGGACGTGGAAGAAGCACAGGTACAGCCCCGCCACCAGCAGCGCGAAGGAGGTGTACAGCAGCGCCATGGCTGCGGCGGGAACGGTCTTGATGCGGATCTGGGGGAAGTACATCGGGTCCTGGAAGGTGTAGGTCACACCGTCCACGGCGAGGGTCGTCCCCGGCATCACCACCCCCGTGGAGCTTTCGCCGTCCTCCACGACGGTGACGAGGTAGACGGGATTTGCAAAGTCGGACCCGTCCACCGGCGTGATCTTGCCGTCCTCGTCCGTTTTGTGGTCGGGGAACAGGGCCTCGTACCGCACGCCGTTTTCACCGTCCAGCGTGAGGAACATGCCGTTTTCCAGCGCGATGGGGCTGCTGACGCCCTCGTTCGTCACGGTCAGGTAACCCGTGACGCCGTAGCTCTGCTGGTAGTACTTGTGCCCGCCGAAGGAGAGGGGGTAGTTGACGCTAATCTCCCGGGGGCCGCTTTGCGCGCCGTGCCTGTCCGTCACGCGGAGCACGCTGCGGTAGTCCAGCTCTTCGCCGTCGCCCATGCTGAAGGAGTCCACGGCGATGACGGTTCCGTCCGCCATGGTGTAGGACTCGCCGGGGAAGATCACCTGATCCTCGTAGATGGAAAGGTACATCGCCGCCGCGGCGAACAGCAGCACCAGAAGCAGGCCCAGATGGGTGATAAAAGAGCCGAAGTACCCGGCAAGGTTCCTGTAATAGACTTTCTGGCCGTCCCGTTCCACCGCCTTGAAGCGCCGCGCCTTCAAAAAGGCCTCGATGCGGTCCGCGTCCTTTCCGCTGATCGGCGCGCATTCCCTTGCAAACGCCCTGTCGATGCAGGAGGCGCGGGCCGAAAGCGTGTTCTTCAGCCGCAGCACCGAGCAGAACAGCAGATTCAGGCACAATAGGCCGAGCAGCAGCAGAAAGTACCAGGAGGAGAAGACGTCATCCAGCGACAGGGCGAGGATGACGCCCGAAAGGCCGGGATACTGCTGCGCGTAGTAGGCCGCCTCCTGCCCCTGGGGGATCAGGGAACCGAACAGGGAGCAGACGACGATGAGCGCCAGCAGGATCATCCCGAATTTCATCGAGCGAAAGACTTTCAGCAGTTTCATGCTTGTTCCATAAAGAGGCCGCGGCGATGGGGATCAACCGCCGCGGCCAGGTCGATTTGCTCAGAAGGAATCTTTGGGATTCTCCGAGACGGTGAACACGACGCTTGCGGCAAGGGGTGAGACGGTGCCGTCCTCCGTACGGGCGCGAACGTCCAGCTTGAAGGTGCCGGCGGTGTCCGCCACGTAGGAGAAGCGCCAGTACACCCATCGGTCGGCGGTTGCGCCGGCGGTTTCGAAGGCGGTCCAGGTTTCGCCGCCGTCCATGGAGAACTCAACGGCTGCGATGGGGGAGCCGACGTCGTCGGCGTAGCCCTCAAAGGTGATCTGTTCGCCCAGGGAGAATTCGGTGCCCTGCAGACGGTTGACGATGCTGACCTTTGCGCGCTGTTCGGCGGAGGGGCCGATGATTTCGGGCGGGGCTGGCTCGGCGGTCAGCTCGATTTCCATCACCTGGCGGGTAAAGTATTTGGCAACGGTGCCGGGGACCCAGAACGCCAGCGGGCCGCCCTGGGCCGCGGGGAGGTCCGCCCCGTCCACCGACCAGACCAGCATGGCCTCCTTTTCCAGCACGTAGTTCAGGGGCAGGGGAAGGCCGTATCCGTCGTCCCCGCGGACGGTGATGGTGTTGACGCCGTCCTCGAGATCGGCGAGCTGGATGACGTCCTCAATCTTGACGCCGGTGGGCCGGGTGTTGGCCACGGCGGGCCCGGTGGCGCAGGAGCAGGCCATGGTTTTCGTCGAGGGCTGCATCTCGCGGATTTGGGAGAGCGAAAGGGAATAAGCCTTTTTGATGTTGCCCTTGACGTTCACGAAGTAGTTTTCCTGCTCCACCTCGTCGAAGGCGAAGCCGGGCTTGGCACACATGGCGGTGGCGACGGTGCCGAAAAGGTTGAACACGTCGTCCGTGGGAGAGAGCACATTCTGGTCGAAAGCGAACTCGCCCGAAACCTGGGGGATTTTCGCGTATTCCTCCCGTTCGCGCAGTTCGACGGCCACGGGGCTTTGCTGCTCGACGGGGACTGCGGCCTGTTCCGCCTGGACGGGCGCGCCTGCCGGCGGGGCGATACCCGCTTCAGGCGTGCCGGCCGCACATCCGGAAAGGAGGGCAGCAACGCCGGAAAGGCCGGAGACGAGCTTGAGACCCGTTGTTTTCTTCATGGTTTCACACCTTCCTTTCCTTTACTTCGCTACCGCGTTGACCATGATCCTGGCGGGGGTCTCGCTGACCAGCCCGCTCTCCGTCACGGCGCGCACCATCAGCACATAGGCGCCTTCGGTCTCGGGCGTGAACGTATACTTCCAGTACACCCATTTGCCCACAACCGCGCCGTCGGTTTCAAACCGCGCCCAGGTTTTGCCGCGGTCCAGGGAGAACTCCACGGCGACGATGGGGTCGTCGTAGGCGTCGGCGAAGCCCTCGAAGGTGTAGGGCTCATAGGCGTCGATGATCTGGCCTTCCTGGGTGAAGAAGATGGAGGTGTTGGGCTTGTTGAAGTAGCGGCCTTCCTCCTCCCGCACCCAGCCGACGTAGATGTACAGGTCCTCCACGGGGGCGTCCGCCACGATGAGCTTGCTCACCTGCTTTGCGAAGTTCGGCGCGCCCATGCCTGCCACCCAGGACTGAACGGGATAGCCGTGGAGCACGCTCAGGGGCTTTCCGTCCACCTCGTAAACCAGCAGGGCCTCGTGGTCCTTCAGCCATTCCAATGTGGTGGGGTAGGTGCAGGCGTCGTCAATGGGCATGGTGTACACCTCGATGGCGCCTTCCTGCACGCCGGCGAGTTCCAGAAGCTTCTGGATGGGAATGCCCTTCACCTCGCAGTTGGCGATCAGGCCGCCTCCCGGCGGGTCCAGCGTGCAGTGCATCGTCATGATGGTGGTTTCGGAAAGGCCCATGTCGATCAGTTCCTGAAGGGTGTACGTGAGGGGATGGTCGACCATGCCTTCGACGGAGATCTCCCACGTCTTAAAGGCATCCGGATCCGGCTCGACGCCTTCCACAAAATCCTGATAGCGGTAATAGTCGTTCCAGCCGTACAGCCAGTTGAGGGAGAAGATGTCCTCCGCGGCGATGGTGGTGGTCTGGTCAAAGGAGAAGATGCCCTTGCTGGCGTCTTCGTCCACGATGCCGCGGAAGCGGTCGTACTTCACCTCGTCCCACAGCTCGATCTTGCCGGTGTGATAGTCGGTGTCGTGGCAGGACAGGCAGGTGCCGCCCATGTTGGCGAAAGCCTGGCCGCTGTGCAGGCCGTGCACGGCGGAGCCGAACTGTTAAACTCGGTGACGTAGTCCGGGGAGTACGTATGGCAGCCGATGCAGTGCTGCACGGTGAGCTGAACGTCTCCGTAGAACTCGATATTCAAATGCCCCTGGGGGAGCTTTTGCAGCGCTTCGTTCAGGTCGTCATGGCAGGCCGCGCAGCCGCGGGAGTCCGCCTTGAGCGTGAAGGTGTTGTGCAGCGTGGGGTCTGTGGGCGTGCGCTGGACCTGAACGCCGTTGTCCAGCGTTTTGACGGCCGGCGGATACTTCGCGTTGGCATCCGCCAGCTGGGCGGCCACTTTCTGCTCCATGTTGTAGCCCGGATACGGTTCCGGTTCGGAAGAAGGCTCCGGAGCAGGGGCGGGGGTTTCCGCTTCAGGGGCGGGGGTGGCCTCCATCTGGGGGGCAGGAGTGGTTTCCGCTTCTGCGTCGGGCGTGCTGGCCGGGGCTGCTGCTTCGCCGCATGCGCACAACAGCATCAGGCAACTCAGCGCCAGGGCGAGAAGCGCCTTGGATACCTTGGTTTGCATGATTTCCTCCAATTTCCCGTTTTGGCTGATAATTAATTATCAGCTAATCCAACTATAAGCCCGCTGTTACACTTCGTCGACAGCATTCACTTCTCAAATATAAAAAAATTCGACATTTTTCTACTTTATGATGTTTTTCAGGGGCAAAATCTGCGAACCTGAGCCTCTCAACCGACGGTGGACGCCGGTTTGGTTTCGTTTTTTTCGCCGCTGTGGTACAATACCCATCGGCAGTGATGCCAATCCATGCACCGGAGCGAATTCATGGTACTGTTGACCGCGGCAAACCTCAAAAAGACCTATGTCACCCGCACGCTGTTTTCCGACGTATCCTTCCAGGTGGCGGAAGGAGACCGCGTGGGGCTCATCGGCGTCAACGGCTGCGGGAAGACCACCCTCTTTCGCATCATCACCGGGGAGGAAGGGTTTGACGGCGGCGAGCTGCACCTGTCGAAAAACGCCGTGCTGGGCTACGTCCGCCAGCACGCGGAAAGCACGGCCAACCGCACCGCCTACGGGGAGGTGCTCGCGGTGTTCGCGCCGCTGATGGAGGCCGAGCGGGAACTGGCGGACATTGCGGCGCGGATTGGGCAGGAAAGAGACCCCGGCCGGCTCAACGCCCTCGTGAAGCGGCAGCACGCCCTTTCGGAGGCCTTTGAGCGGGAGGGGGGATACACCTTCCGCGCCAGGGCGCGGTCAACCCTGCTCGGCCTCGGCGTGGATGAGGAGATGCAGCAGCGGGCGTTTTCCTCCCTTTCCGGCGGGGAAAAGGCCAAGGTGCTGCTGGCGCGGATGCTCTTGTCCGGCGCGAATCTGCTGCTGCTGGACGAGCCCACCAACCATCTGGACATTTCCGCCGTGGAGTGGCTGGAGGAGTATCTGCTTTCGTACCGCGGGGCGTACATCGTCATCTCCCACGACCGGTACTTCCTCGACCGGGTGACCAGCCGCACCTTCGAAATCGAAAACGGCAAGCTCATCAGCTACACCGGCAACTACTCCGCCTTTATGGAGAAAAAGGCCCACGAGCGGGAGGTCGCCGAGCGGCATTACAACAACACCATGCGCGAGATCAGGCGCATCGAGGGCATCGTCGCCCAGCAGCGCCAGTGGAACCGCGAGCGCAGCATCCGCACCGCGGAAAGCAAGCTGAAAGAGATCGAGCGGCTGAAGGAAACCCTCGTCAAGCCCGAGGAGGAGCCCGAGGCGCTGCGCTTCCGCTTCTTCGCGCCGCCGGCGGTGAGCAACGACGTGGTGGCGTGCGACCATCTCTCCAAGTCCTTCGGGGGAAAGACGCTCTTTTCCGGCGTGGAGCTGCTCATCAAAAACGGCGAGCGCGCCTTTCTGCTCGGCCCCAACGGATGCGGCAAGACCACGCTGTTCAAAATCCTGCTGGGGGAAATTTCGCCGGACGACGGGCGCAGGATGATCGGCGCGGGGGTGAAGGCCGGGTATTACGACCAGAACCTTTCCGGCCTCTCGCCCGAAAAACAGGTCATCGACGAGCTGTGGGACGCGTACCCCCAAATGACCCGGACCGCCATCCGCACGGCCCTGGGCAGGTTCTTGTTCAAGGGGGACGACGTGTTCAAGCGCGTGGGGGACCTTTCCGGCGGGGAACGGGCGCGGCTGAGCCTTCTGAAGCTGATGCTCTCCGGCGCGAACCTGCTGCTTTTGGACGAGCCCACCAACCATCTGGATATCGCCTCCCGCGAAGCGCTGGAGGAGGCGCTGTTGGAGTTCGACGGCACGCTCTTTGTCATCTCCCACGACCGCTACTTCATCAACAAGCTGGCGACGCGCATCCTGGCGCTGGAGAGGGACGGCGTAAAAAGCTACGACGGCGACTACGACGCGTACCTCGCGGAGCGCGAGCGGGAACGGGCGCGGCAGGCGCAGCAGGAACCCGAAAAACCAAAGGAAAAAAAGCCCGCGGCGCTGGAATACCAAACGGTGCGGGAAAGCCGGGCGAACATCCGCAGGCTGCGGGCGAAGCTGGGCAATGTGGAGCGGCAAAGCGACGGACTGAGCGCGGAACTGGCCGCCCTGACGGAGCAGCTTTCCGACCCGGACGTGGCGTCGGACTATGTACTGGTGACGGAGATCACCGCGCGCATGGACGCCATCCGGGGCAGGCTGGCGGAACTCGAGGAGGAGTGGCTCAGCCTGGCCGAGGCGCTGGGGGAGTGAGGGCGCGGCGCATATGCAAAAAAACGGCAGGGCATGCAGGCCCTGCCGCTTTGCTTGAAGGCAGAATGCGAAGATCCTTAACGCGGACCGGTCACATCGGCGGCGCGCCGTTGCCCCTGGCCAGGGATTTGCGCTGGGCGTCCCGCAGGCGCTCAGTGGGGCTCTGGTAGCTGTACACCACGCTCATGATCGGGCTGACGCCCGCGATGACGTTGCCCTCGTACAGCTCCACCCGCTCGACGTTCTCACGGTCCTCGAGGTACACGGTGGTGAGCACCGGGCGGTTGCGCTGGCGGAGCATGTCCAGGTCCGCCACCAGCACCTTCTTGCCCACGGTGACCCGTTCGCCGGGCTGCACGACCTTCGTGTACCCCCTGCCGTCCGGGTCGGCGCCGCTCTCGCCCACGGTGACGCGCACCGTGAAGCCGTCGTCCGTGCGGATGGCAAAGGCGTTGTTGGTGGGGGCGGTGTAGATCAGGCTGCCGGTGACGGGGGCGACGACATTGCCCGAAGAGGGTTCGATGGCGACGGCGCTCTGCAGGCGGTCGGGCGGGCTGTCGGGCATCAGCGGCGCGCAAAGGCCGTCGACGGGGGAAAATATATCAAAGCTGCGCTTCTTTTCGGCGCTGTCCATCATGCGGGGTCCTCCTTGCTCGCAGGCTGTGCAATGGGCAAAATGGCCGTGCAATAGCTTTCCCCAAGAAAATGAAAAATACGCCGAAGCGGATGCTTCGGCGCATGGCCGGGCTGCGACGGGCTAAAGCACCAGGCTGATGGGCATGATGCACACTCCGGCGAACAGCGACCAGAGGGCGAGCCTGTCGTACCCGTACTGCCGGGAGCTGGGGATCAGCTCCTCAAAGGCGATATAAAGCATGATGCCCGAAACGATGGAGAACAGCACGCCCATCATGGCGGCGTTGATGTAGGGCGCCAGCACCAGCCAGGCGATCACGGCGCCGATGGGCTCCGCGATGCCGGACAGGAAGGTGTAGAGGAAGGCGCGTCTCCTGCTGCCGGAAGCGTAGTAGATGGGCAGCGCCACGGAAATCCCCTCCGGAATGTTGTGCATGGCGATGGCGAAGGCCAGCGTCACGCCCAGCGAGGGGTTGGAGTACCCCGCCATGAAGGTGGCGATGCCCTCGGGGAAGTTGTGGATGAGAATCGCGATGGCGGAGACCATCCCCACCCGCAGCAGGTTCTTGTGCTGCCTGCTGCCGCCGCTGGATTTGGGCTCGTCGTGGGGGACGAGGCTGTCCAGCAGCCTTGCGATGAGCACGCCGCCGATGAGGCACGCGACGGCCAGCAGCGTGCCGGCGAGGTCGGTCATCGTCTCTCCGAACGCCTCCTGGGCGCTGGGGAACAGCTCGATCAGCGAGACCGCGATCATCATGCCGCCCGAAAAGCCCAGCGCGGCGGCGAGCAGCTTTTCGCTCTTCATCCGGACGAACATGATCACCAAAGCCCCCAGCAGGGTGGCCATGCCGGCCCCGAAGGCGAGCAGCAGCGAAAAAACGGCATCGTGCGACGTCATGCGCAAATCCTCCAACATAAAACCATGATGAGTCCTTCCCTCTCAAGGGGAGTTAGCTTCGTTAAACTTCATTATAGTTTGCCTGTGATTGCGCTGTCAAGGTATGGAAGGGCGAAGTTTTGGACAATTTGACGGCAGATGGTTGACAAGCCGCGGCGCAGGAAGTAAACTAAGGTAAACTTATACGGGAGGTAAAACCATGCAGAAGCTGCTGATGTTCTATCTGGCGAGTTGCCCCCACTGCAAGCGCGCTTTCGCGTACGAAGAAGAGCTGAAAAAGCGCCGCCCGGAGCTGGCGCAGGTCGAGGTCGAGCGGGTGGAGGAGCGGGAAAACCCCCAGCTCGCCGACCAGTACGATTACTGGTACGTGCCCGCGTACTTCCTCGGCAAGGAGTGCCTGTTTTCCGGCTCCCCCACGCCGGAGGACATCGAGCGGGTGTTTGACCGGGCTTACGGCGCCTGAAGACCCATTCTCTGCCGTCCCTTGGAGTGGGCGCAAGCCCGCTCCTTTGCTATTTCTATGATGCAATTCAGTAAAATAGGAAATAACAGGCCGGATTTGCATTTTTTCTTGCCACGGGCTGCATTAACGTGTATAATCCATATCAAATTTACCCGTTCACCATAGTGGTGCGCTAAAACACATCACTGCTATTTTTTATTGAAAGAGGAAGAAACATGGATGGATCGAGAGTGCAGATTCTGATCGCAATGGCGGTGTACATGTCCGCCGTGATCGGCATTGGGCTGTATTTCGCCAAGCGCGCGAACCAGTCCTCCGAACACTTTTTCCTGGGCGGGCGCACGCTGGGCCCCTGGGTGACCGCCATGAGCGCCGAAGCGTCGGACATGTCCGGCTGGCTTTTGATGGGGCTTCCCGGCCTGGCGTACTGGTGCGGCCTGGCGGACGCGTTCTGGACGGCGGTCGGCCTGGCGCTGGGCACCTACCTCAACTGGCTGATTACCGCAAAAAGGCTTCGCTTCTACTCCCAGGAGGCGGCTGCCATCACCGTGCCGGACTTCTTTTCCGCCCGCTTCAAGGAAGACAAGAAGGTCATCATGACCATCGCGTCCCTGCTCATTCTGGTGTTCTTCTCGGTCTATGCAGGAAGCTGCTTTGTGGCTTGCGGGAAGCTGTTCTCCACGCTGTTCGGGCAGCCCTATCAGACCATGATGATCCTGGGCGCCGTGTTCGTCATCATCTATACCTTCGTGGGCGGATTTTTGGCGGAGAGCGCCTCCGATTTCATGCAGGCCATCGTGATGGTGCTGGCGCTGGCCGCCGTGCTGATCGCCGGCACGTTAGCGGCGGGAGGCCCGGGCGCCGTCATTGAGAACATCAAGTCCATCCCGGGATTTTTGGAGCTGTTCGGCATCGCCAGCCCCGCCACCGTGGACGGCGTGCAGCAGGTGGCAAACGGCGCGCCGGTATTCAATGCCGCCGGCAGCTACGGCTTTCTGAGCGTGATATCCACCATGAGCTGGGGGCTGGGGTATTTCGGCATGCCCCAGGTGCTGCTGCGCTTCATGGCCATCCGCAACCCCCAGGAGCTCAAGCGTTCCCGCCGCATTGCCACGGTGTGGTGCGTCATCGCGCTGTTCGCCGCGGTGATCATCGGCCTTGTCGGCAGGGCCCTTTACCCCGCGGAACTTCTGACCGACGTGGCTGCGGAAAACGTGTTCATCCTGCTCGCCACGCGGCTGATGCCCGCGCTGCTGGCCGGTATCGTTATGGCGGGCATCCTGGCGGCCACCATCAGCTCCTCCGACTCGTATCTGCTCATCGCCGCCTCGGCGCTGTCCAAGAACATTTACCAGGGCGTGCTGAAAAAACAGGCGACGGACAGGCAGGTCATGACCGTGTCCCGCATTTCCCTGCTGGCGATTTCGCTCATCGGCATTCTCGTGGCGCTGGACGAGGACAGCGTCATCTTCGAGATCGTGTCCTTCGCATGGGCGGGCTTCGGCGCCACCTTCGGGCCGCTGCTGATCCTCTCGCTGTTCTGGAAGCGCGTCAACCGGCAGGGTGCCATCGCCGGCATGGTGTGCGGCGCGGCCACGGTGTTCATCTGGAATCTGCTCATCCGTCCCCTGGGCGGCATCTTCGACATTTACGAACTCCTGCCCGCCTTTGTGGTGTCGCTCATTGCCATCGTGGCGGTGTCGCTGCTGACGCCGGAGCCGGAAAAGGAGGTCGTCGAGGAGTTCGAGCGGGTTCAGGCGAAAGTGCGCGCCTGATCGCGCGTTGAACCCGCTCCTTTCGGGTGCTATGATACATTTGAATTCACCGGAAGGCCCGGAAGGAGGAATTGCAGTGAAAGTTCTGCTGATCAACGGCAGCCCCAACGCGAACGGCTGCACCAATGCGGCGCTGCGGGAAATCGCGAAAACACTGGCCCAGTGCGGGGTGGAGCCGGAACTGGTGCACATCGGCAAGGGGCCGTTTCGCGGCTGCACGGACTGCGGGGGATGCGTAAAGACCGGCCGCTGCGTGTTCGACGACGACTGCGTGAACGACCTGATTGATAAGATGGAGCATGCGGACGGCCTGATCGTCGGCAGCCCGGTGCACTTCGCCTCTGCGGCGGGCGCGATTGTGAGCGTCCTGGACCGGATGTTCCACGCCGGCAAGACCAGGCGCTTCGCCCACAAGCCCGCGGCGGCGGTGGCCGTCGCCCGGCGCGCCGGCACCACCGCCACGCTGGACGAGCTGAACAAGTACTTCGCCATCCGGCAGATGCCCATCGTCTCCTCCAGCTACTGGAACATGGTGCACGGCGCGGTGCCGGAGGAGGTTTCCAGAGACCTTGAGGGCATGCAGACCATGCGCAACCTCGCCCGAAACATGGCGTGGATGCTCAAATGCATCCAGGCGGGGAAGGAGCAGGGCATCCTGCCGCCGGAAAACGAGTCCGGCGCCCGCACCAACTTCATTTCCTGAATGCGCGAACCCCGAAGCGCGCCGCTTCGGGGTTTTGCCTGCCGCGCGGGCTCTGCCGGGCGAAAGGCGATTGGACGGGAGAACGTAACACAAAAGCGCGCCGTCCTTTCTACGCAGAACCATAGGCCGCGCCGGCAGCTTTCGGGTGCGCAGCCCGTCCGGCGGCGGGAAGATGCGCCGCGTTCGGCGGCGCGAACGCCGGCCGGGCGCGGCCTGCGCCTGAAAACAGCCTGCGCGCCGGAGTACGCCGCCAGCTGGTATCCCTTTACATAACGCGAACCGGACTGCCCTTCGGGGCGGCCCGTTTTGATGATGACATGCAGGATAAAAAACGCACGGGCGACGCGCCCTCAAAGCTGCACCGTTTTGGTGGCGATGTTGGCGCAAAAAGCGCGGTCGTGCTCCACGAACAGCATGGTGGGGGCGAACTTTATGAGCAGCTCCTCAATCTGCATCCTAGACTGCAGGTCGATGTAGTTCAGCGGCTCGTCCCAGATGTACAGATAGGCGGACTCGCACAAACTCGCGGCGATGAGCACCTTTTTCTTCTGGCCGGCGCTGTAGGACGCCATGTCCTTCTCGAACTGCTCCCGTGAAAAGCCCAGCTTTCGCAAAATGGCGAAGAACAGGCTGACGTCAATGCCCCGGTGCCTTGCGTACGCTTCCGGCGCGCCGGAAAGGAAGGACGAGTCCTGAGGCACGAAGGACAGCTTCAGGCCCGACCCGATTTCCACGGTGCCGGAAAAAGCGGGCGGCGTATCGGAAAACAGGCGGATCAGGCTGGTTTTGCCCGAGCCGTTGGGGCCGACAAGGGCGACGCGGTCACCGCGGCGGATGTCAAAGGTGATGTTCGAAAGCACCATTCTGCCGCCGTAGGAGAGGGATACGTCCAAAAACCGTGCGATGCGCTCGGCGTGGTAACGCGACGGGAAGAGCTTGAGAGGCTCGTTTTCCTCCACGTCCTTCAACAGGGCGGATTTTTCTGAAATCGCCTGCTGCTGCCGGCGCTCAAGGTTCTTCCTGCGTTGCTGCATGCGGCGGGACTGCTCGGCGATGTACGCCCGCTCCTCGGTGTTACCCAATGCCGCCTTCTTTTTGCCCAGCTTGACGGACTCCACCTCGTCCGCCCAGCGGCGGGACTGTTCCGCTGCAGCCTTCAGGCGCTTGATGTCCTTTTTCAGCCGCTCGTTTTCCGAAAGCTCGAAGCGTTCCCGCTTCTGTTTTTCCTCATGCCACACGGAAAAGCTTCCCGCCGTCACCTCGATGCTGGTTTTGTTGATGGAAAGGGTGTGGTCGGTGCAGCTGTCCAGCAGCGCCCTGTCGTGGGACACGAGGATGAACCCCCGCTTGCCCTTTAGGTACACGCCCAAAGCTTCCCTGCCGCGGACGTCCAGGTGGTTGGTGGGCTCGTCGATGAGGGGGAAGGCGTTTTCCCCCAGAAACAGGGCGCCCAGCAGCACCTTGGTGCGTTCGCCGGGGCTGAGGGTGCAAAAGGGTCTGTAGAGCGCTTCTTCGGGCACGCCCAGAAGGTTCATTTCCCGCAGAAGCTCCCAGTCGGCAAGGTCGGGGAACACGTTACGTACCGCCTCGATGGCGATGGCGGTGCCGTCCACGGCATAGGGGAAGTAGCGAAAGGCAAGGGCGGGGGCTTGAATCGAGCCGGAATAGTCGTAACTTCCGGTGAGCAGCTTCAAAAACGTGGTTTTTCCCCGGCCGTTCCGACCCACGAACCCCAGCTTCCAGTCAGTATCGATAACGAAGCTGACGTTTTCAAACACATTGTCATAACTGCCTTCGTAGGCAAAGGTCAGATTGGATACGGCAATTTGCGGCATAACGGACCTCCATGCAAAAAAGGAATTCCGGAAGGCTGACTTTCCGGAATTCCTGCGGGAAAACACTGCCCCCAATCGGGCATAACGTCAGGGAAAAGCGCGGATCATCAGACCTTCCAGTTGACGGCAGGCAAACAAACGGCTCAAAGGCCGCCTATGCTGCCGGGCAAACGGGAGGTCTTAGATCATGCTTTCACCCCTGTCTTCTTGTTTATGTCGAGTATATCGGGAAGTTTCCCCGCAGTCAACGCCCTGCAACCGATGGTTGAAGGGGAGAGCCGCCGAGACTTCTTCCAGTACCCCTTTATGTTATCTTATCGCACCGCGTGCAGAAAAATCCGCCCATCACCTGAACGGCGGGGCGGATTTGGATTAAAGTTTGTGCATCGTGGGCTGCATGTGCTCAAAGGTGGCGTAGTACTTCAGGCCGGCGGCTTTGGCGAGCTCTGCGGCGTCCTCAAAGCGGTACGCCATGTGGG
>ENA-OWOZ01000480-OWOZ01000480.1-bioreactor-metagenome-genome-assembly--contig:-NODE-480-length-50456-cov-100.109808_pt1 | contig 50456 bp, 37 predicted proteins | sample MGYA00238140_ERZ651804 | MGnify/ENA primary metagenome ERZ651804 (study PRJEB26910, sample SAMN07631232) | bioreactor metagenome | isolation source: Switchgrass digestor | place: USA: Dartmouth...
AAGAGATTTCATGGATTAAGCCGTGCCCGAGGGTACGGCTTAAGAAGCATGTCAATGCAATCAAAATTAACAGCATTGGCAGTAAATTTAAAGAGGATAGCCCAACTGGTATCCTCTTTAAGTAAAAATAATCATTATTTTTTGCTTTTGAAAATTAGAATTAAATGTTTTCGGCTGTATAAAACTGTAAAAGTGGCTTAAAAAACCCTACTTTTTCAGTGGTTTCGAACCGTCCCCTGTTTTATTAATGTGTGGATAGGTGTAAATTTTTCCTTCATAATTTCTCATAACAATTTCCCTGTTATCGGCTGAAACAATATACTCCGGATTTATCGGAATCTTCCCGCCACCATGGGGAGAATCAATCACAAATTTCGGAACGGCATACCCCGAAATATAACCGGTCAGATTTTTCATTATTTCAATTCCTTTTTCTACTTCGGTACGGAAATGCCCCAATCCCCGACTCAAATCACATTGGTAGATATAATACGGTCTGACAAGGATTTTCACCAGCTTTAAGAGTAGTTCTTTCATCGTCTCCGTATTATCATTTATCCCACGAAGAAGAACACTCTGGTTCCCCAGGGAAATGCCGGCATCCACAATATCGGTACAAGCTTTGGCAGAAGCCGGAGTTATCTCTTTCGGGTGATTGAAATGGGTATTGATTCAAACAGGCTGATACTTTTTTCAGCATATTCAAAAGCTCATGAGTAATACGTACGGGCAGAACAACCGGTACTCTGGTTCCAATCCGAATAACCTCCACATGTTCAATCTTCCGCAGCTTTGCAATTATTTCCTCCAGCTTTTCATCACATAATGTAAGCGGATCTCCTCCAGATATAAGCACATCCCGTATTATCCTGTTTTTCGCTATATAATCCACTGCTTTATCGATCTCTTCCCCTCTGATTGCAAAATCTTTGCAGGATAGAATTTTATAGATTTTTTTCGCCGTATTTGTCATTTCGGTTTCTGTATCCTTACTTATATTCGCAGGGCATTCATACCTAATATACTTTTTATAATTTTTGTTTTACATTATAGCTATAAATATTATATTGAGTATTTTGATTTAAATAGATTATCTCCATTGGTGGAAATACATGAATATCCCTGCCATTTCCGAAAATGCCTACAGTAAATTCGCGTCCGCTGATGTATTCCTCAACTAACATGTCCTGTTTGTATAGACTTATGCCTTTTGACACAAGTTCCTGCAGCTCTCTCCGGTTCGTATTTTGTCATTGCCTTGTCAAGAGCAATACACAAAGTTGTCTCATCCGACCCTGTATAGGGAATCTTGTAAAAATCAAGCAAAGCAGGTACCTGCGCCTCACGACCTCTTCCGTGAATTCCCTCGGCTATGTTAAAGACAATATCGGGCATATCCTCCATTTATTTCACCGGTAATTCCCTATCCGCTTCCAGTAAGGTTACACGGCAGTTCTTACCCTCCAAGGCCTTTTTAATAGCCATAACTGTTGTAATATCATCGTACTCTGCCTCATTATCCACGGGCTCCAAACTTTCGGAATTGAGCTCCCATTTAGAGTACCGATTGCTTTTCTTCAAATTATAAGTTATTCCAACATGAAGTAATTGGGGAGATTCACCCATTTTTTTATTGTCCATTTTATGCCTCTTTTCTGCGCAGCTTTTTTCTTTACGCTAACGCCTATACTTTCAGAGCATAAATCCATGGAAGAATCTGACTTACAGGTTCTTTTGGAGGGAATATATGTTCTTGCTTTTAGCTTATTGTTCGAAGGATATTTCCTTCAAATATCGCTACAAGTGTGCTCCTATTTATAAGCGATGTCAATATAAAAATTGTAAATTTTTATACAAAAATCAGCCTGCTTTAAACTTATAAAATTGTAACATTTTATTCACTTTTTTCTCAAACCATACAATTGACATAAAATATACAAGTCAACAAATTTCAAATTTTGACTCAATAAAAATGATTCCATAAAAAATATGACATCCTATCCCTCATTTTATATACTTTATTTATTAAATAATTAAATTATAATTGTAGGAATTTATCAGGATGTCACAATTACTTGACTTTCTTCATTAATGTCCAATTCCAAGAAGTAGAAGTATTTTCGCCAATCTTGCAATATCCAATTTTTTATTCGAAATACTTTTTCCATGCCGGTAATTTTCGCATCATATTTTCAGCAATTCTTCTGGCAGCATTTTCATCGAATCCCTGCGTTTTAACTATAAATTCAGTAAGGTTTTCTTTCTTCTCTTCAAATGACTGCATCTCTCCATCCGGACGCGAACAGTGGACGCAATAATCCTTACTCGGATCGTTTGCCGCAAAGTCTGAAATATCCTCCATAGGCATACCGCAAGCAATACACGTTTTCATTCATATACCTCCTTTTCATTTTTAATTAATTTCAGGTATGTAGATACCAATTCCGGACCGTATCTTTTTATAACCGACTCATTAGAATGCACGAATAAATCTTTATTCATCAGATAATAATGAATCAGGCCAAGCCATGTATTATACAGTACAGGAATCGGCAGTCTTTTAACTGTTCCTTTTTCCATCTCACGTTCAATGACACTGCTGAAATGAAAAGCCACAGTAGATTGAATAAATGCAAAAATGTCTTTTGCTTCTTCAGGTAGTGTATCTTTTTCGGAAATTAATCTGGAGTAAAATGCTTCGTATTCCTCTAAGACCTTTAAATGCTCTTTCAACAGATTCTCCATGCTGTCACTTTTTTTTGCAAGTTCATGCAAACTTACACCTATTTTGTCTCCAAAATCCGAAAGCAAACTGACCAACAAATCATTCATGGTCGGAAAATGGGCAAATATCGAACCGTGTGAAATTCCTGCTTCTTTTGCAATAATATTTGACGGAACAGAAAAACCTTTTTCAGAAAAAATTTTGTAAGCAGTTTCAATAATTTTTTTACGAGTATTCAATTTTTGAATCTGTCGTATCGATTCTCTCATAATTGACTCCTCACTCATTGAGTATACACTCATTGTATATGAATTCCATCTTTTTGTCAAATCCAAGTTTGTCTTTTTTATCATCCTGTATTATGATATATTAAATAAATGAATTCAGATTATCGGCCGCATCAATTATTTCAGCCGTCGAACAGTATAATTGTGAACCTGTGCATATAAATAGCAAAAGGAAGTGAGTAAATTGAATTACAAAATAGACGCCGATACAATGAAATCTTTACAAAAAGCTCAAAAAAACGAAATCACAGAATACCATATTTACTCAAAACTGTCTTCATTTATAAAAAACGAACAAAACAGCAAAATTCTAAAGCGAATCGCCCAGGATGAACTCTGCCACCATAACAAGCTAAAAAAGTATACAGGAACCGATATGAAGCCAAACATTTTAAAAGTATACTTTTATACCTTTATTTCAGTGATATTCGGTATTACTTTCGGCATAAAACTTATGGAAAAAGGGGAAGGCAACTCGGAAAAACTATATGGAGAGCTTGGGAACAATATTGAGGAATTCAAAACAATGGCAAAGGAAGAAAACAAGCACGAAAAAGAGCTAATTGAAATAATTGAAGAAGAAAAGCTCCAATTTGTCGGTTCAATGGTCCTTGGACTGAATGACGCCCTGGTGGAACTCACCGGTACCCTGGCAGGTCTCACATTTGCATTGAAGAACACACGCCTTATAGCACTTTCAGGCCTTATAACAGGTATAGCAGCTTCCCTGTCAATGGCTGCATCGGAATACCTTTCTACCAGGACAGAAAAAGATAGTATCCATGCCCTGAAGTCGTCATTATATACCGGAGGAACATATGTTTTCACCGTTGCATGTCTTGTATTGCCTTACCTTTTATTTTCAAACTATGTGCTATGCCTTGTTATCACAATCATCGCTGCTATATTAATAATACTTATTTTTAATTTTTATATATCGGTGGCCAAGGATCTTCCATTTAGACAGAGATTTTTTGAAATGTCCGGTATCAGTTTGGGAGTTGCAGGTATCTCTTTTATAATCGGTTATCTTGTAAGGCTGTTCCTCGGAGTTGATGTTTAATATTTCAGATCAGAAAACATTTTGAATTTTCATAAAAAAATGGGCTGTTTCAAAATTTTGATTTGAGACAGCCCTTTTACAAGATTAGCTATAAAAGGCTCGTTATAAGCTTTTCAGTTGCAGGCTTACTGGGGGAGATTACATCTGCTAAAATTCACAACCTTTTAAAAAGCAAACCGGATGTAATGAATCTATTTTTTCAAATAATGCTTACTTTATTTCTTTTTCATAACCGTCTTTATTTATTTCAAAGTCTTCAGATATTCCTGTTATAAAGCCTTGCAGATATTTTGCCTTGCTGACTATATCACCAAAGCTTGCCATATCCAATTCCTCAGTAAATTCAACGCTTTCTCCAGCTTCTATTACCGTATTCATCAATATCTCTATAAACGCCCTGTCCGCCGACCAGGTATACAGAACTTTTTTGTTTCCATCCAATAACTTAAAGTCATATTTCTGTCCTGATGTTTGTATTGTTATACTCTTATCGGTATTGTTGGTGATTTTCAGCTTCACCTTAAAGACTTTTTCATTTCTTTCGTAGTCAGTCTCCACAACTACTTGCTTTTCCTTTTCAGCCGGTTCTTTTTTTATCTCTTTCTCATACCCTCTGTCGTCTATTTTGAAGTCTTCAGATGTTCCTGCTATAAAGCCTTGCAGATATTTCGCCTTGTTGACTATATCACCAAAGCTTACCATATCCAATTCCTCAGTAAATTCAACGCTTTCTCCTGCTTCTATTACCATATCCATCAACATCAGTATAAACACCTTATCCGCTGACCAGGTATACAGAACATTTTTCTTTTCATCCAACAACTTAAAGTCATACTTCTGTCCCGATGTTTGTATTGTTACACTCTTATCGGTATTGTTGGTGATTTTCAGCTTCATCTTAAAGACTTTTTCATTTCTTTCGTAGTCAGTCTCCACAACTACCTGATTTTCCTTTTCAGCCAGTTCTTTTTTTATCTCTTTCTCATATCCTCTATCGTCTATTTTGAAGTCTTCAGATGTTCCTGTAATAAACCCTTGCAGATATTTCGCCTTGTTGACTATATCACCAAAGTTTGCCATATCCAGCTCATCACTGAATTCAATACTTTTTCCCGCTTCTATTATTGTATCGGTAAGGGCAGCAATAAACATTTTATCCATTGACCAGGTATATAATATTTCCCTATTTTCATCCAACAGTTTGAAGTCAAATTTTTGTCCTGATGTATGGTTTATGGTTATGTTCTTATTGGTATTGTTGGTGATTTTCAGCTTCATCTTAAACGATTTGTCGCTCTTTTCATAATCTGTCTCAACAATAACTTGCTTCTGCTTATCCTCTCTCAGCTCGTTTTTAATATTTTCCAAATTGTCCAACAGTTTTTCCAGTACAACCAAAGCTTCAGCCCTTGTTGCCATTCCTTTAGGAGCAAATATATTCTTTCCTCTACCTCTTATAAATCCAAGCTTTGTTGCCTTCTTTACAGCCTTTTTGTATCTTATATCAATATCTTTGTCATCGGAAAAATCAGTGGATTCATCCAACTCATAAATTGTCATGCCTGTTTTATAATCGTATCCGTTAATGAGATAGTTAACCATTTCTTCGCGAGTTATTTTATCATCGGGTCTGAACTTTTCCCTGTCATCAATAATGTTCAGTGATGCAAGGTCATATAACTGGGACGCAAACCATTCATCATTTTTTACATCATCAAAGAATTCATTAATGTCAGGTGCTTTATTATATTTCAAATCAATACCGAGAATCTTATGTAGTACAGCAGCAAACTCCGACCTTCTCATATTTTCGTCAGGCAAAAACTTTCCATTGCCAAAGCCCTTAATCAAACCTTTATCGGACATTTTAACAATTACATCCTTCGCCCAATGGTTTGCAATGTCTGTAAACTCAATTTTTTCAGTTGTTCTAAGCTCTTTCTCGGACTTAGTCTCTGCCATAACGGTAGTGTTGGCAAGCAAAAAAGCTACAGCTGTAAAAACCAATAATAATCTTTTCACAAATACCCCTCCAAACAGTTTATTTTTTAAAATTTCAAAGAATTCTTGTTGTTTATACTAGTTAGACGCCAAACTTTTTATTTTGTTCCAACCTTTTTTGAATAATCTTAAAATAATAAATAAAAATTAATCAAAAAACAAAAAGACCCTAAATCCGATAGGGTCTTGGAGTTTATAAAAAGCACTATCCTATTTTGGACAACCTTGCAAAGGAAGCCATCAATCGTTTCATTCCCGTACCTTTAAAGTGTATCTCCAGCATAAAATCATCTTTTTCCTTCTCAATTTTCGTTATTATTCCAACACCAAACTTCTTGTGCTCTACCTGATCTCCCACATTGAAATCTGTAGCTGCTGTTTTGGGTATTCCTGTATCGGTAAAGGAAGCAGTCCTATAACTGTAAGAATCACCAAAACTCTTTGTGCCGTAAATACCTTTACTTTTATTTATAACATCTATTGAATCCTCCGGTTCTTCCTTCTCGTTGCTTTCAATCAATTCAGGCGGAATTTCTCTCAAAAATCTCGACATTTTATTATAGGTAGTATTACCGAACAATGTCCTGGTAAATGTATTTGTCATATAAAGGTTTTGTTTTGCCCTGGTAATGCCGACATAACACAACCTGCGCTCTTCCTCCAGTTCACTTTCATCAGTCATTGACCTGTAACCCGGAAAGATGCCTTCCTCCATTCCTACCATAAATACAACTGGAAACTCAAGCCCTTTTGCACTGTGCAAGGTCATAAGCACAACATAGTCGCTGTTCTCATCCATATTATCAACATCTGCAACAAGGGATACATTGGCAAGAAAATCTTCAAGACTTTGCTCACCATCCTTTTGCTCAAATTCCACGGCCACTGAAATCAATTCTTTTATATTTTCGATCCTCGTTTGAGCTTCGACGGTACCTTCCTGTTCATAACTCTTTAGTATGCCCGACTGTTCTAAAACTTCCTGTATCAACTCCGGTACTCTCATAACATCCTTTAACACGCGAAGCCTTGAAATCATAGCCACAAAACCTTCAAGTTTTGAAGCACTTCTCGCCAACTCAGGTATTTCCGAGGCTGATGATATAATGGAAAAAATACTTACTCCCCTACTGTTGGCAATTCTCTCTGCTGTGTCTAAAGTAGCTGAACCTATACCTCTCTTCGGTTCATTAATGCATCTTTTAAGACTTACGTTGTCGGAAGGGTTCTGAATTAAACGGAGGTATGCCAAAAGGTCCTTAATTTCCTTTCGGTCATAGAACTTTAAGCCTCCGAAAATTTTATAGGGTATCCCCTCTTTCATAAGCATTTCTTCCAGTACACGGGACATTGCATTTATTCTGTATAATATTGCAAAATCCTTGTATTGCATGTTCCTTACTGTAGAAAGCCTCTTTATTTCACTGGCAACAAAATATGCCTCTTCATGTTCATTTGCGCACAGGCAATGTTTAATCTTGTCTCCGCCTTTGTTCTCAGTCCAAAGTTTCTTGCTTTTCCTTCCAAAATTGTTTTTAATCACACTGTTTGCAGCATCAAGAATGGTTTGAGTAGATCTGTAATTCTGTTCAAGTTTAATAATTTTGCAGTCTTTAAATTCCTTTTCAAAATCTAAAATATTGCGAATATTGGCACCTCTCCATCCATAAATGGATTGGTCATCGTCGCCCACTACGCATAAATTTCTGCTTTTTTGCGAAAGCATGCTTACCAGTGAATACTGAGCCGTATTGGTATCTTGATACTCATCAACAAGAATATATTTGAATTTTCTCTGATAGTATTCTAAAACATCGGGATGATTGGAAAAAAGCTTAATAGTCAGCATGATTATATCGTCAAAATCCAAAGCATTGTTCTGCTTTAGCTTTTTTTGGTACAGCCCGTATATTTTAGCTATATTCGCCATCCTGAAATCCGATACATAAATCTTGGCATAGGTATCCGGATCAATAAGTTCATCCTTTGCCCGTCCTATCATCTCCAGCACCGATTTCGGAACATAATTCTTTTCATTTAAATTCAATTCCTTCAGGCAGTCCTTTATAAGCGTCTGCTGATCTGCGTAATCAAAGATCACAAAACTGCGGTCATAGTCAATCTTTTCAATATCCCTTCTCAATATTCTCACACACATAGAGTGAAAAGTACTTACCCAGATATTATCACTTACATCCCCTACTAAATTGTCAATTCTTTCCTTCATCTCTCTAGCTGCTTTATTGGTAAAGGTTATAGCCAATATATTTGATGGATGAACTCCTTTCTCCCGAATCAAATAAGCAATCCTATTCGTAAGAACTCTGGTCTTACCGCTTCCTGCGCCGGCCAATATAAGAAGCGGTCCATCTCCATGCAATACTGCTTTCTTTTGTTCTTCATTAAGTCCTTTTAGTAAATCCATAATAATACAAACCTCTCTTAACTTTGTTTGCAGTTTTTCACAATATTAAATGCCGAGATGAAAATCCCGGCATTAATTATTATAGTCAAAAAGCGTAAATATTACAAATATATATTTATATTCCGTATTAATTATCCGGCTCAATCAAACCATAATTGCCGTCTTTTCTGCGATAAACGACATTTGCCTCCATTGTATCGGCATTTAAAAACATATAAAACGAATGCCCCAACATATTCATTTGCAAAATAGCTTCTTCAACAGTCATAGGTTTGATAGGAAACTTTTTGGAACGTACTACTTTAAACTCATCGGTTTCCTCTTCATGTTCTTCAATATTGGTATCGTCAAATTTAAGTCCACTCTCATGATATCTTTTTGAAATTTTAGTTTTATATCTTCTTAATTGACCCTCGAGACTATCCACAACCTTATCTATTGAAGCGTACATATCTTCGTTTTCTTCCTGAGCCCTTAGAAGTCCACCTTTAAAGGGTATAGTCACTTCAACTATTTGTCTGTTCTTTTGTACACTCATAGTTATATGAGCTTCGGTGTCGGCATCAAAAAACTTTTCGAGCTTTCCGACCTTTTTGATTGCCTTTTCCTTCAAAGCTTCAGTAACCTCAATATTTTTTCCTGAAACAATAAATTTCATATAAGCCACAGCCCCTTTCTGTCTGTAACAAGCATACACATTTCAATTTATATGCTTGTCTAAAAAATACTTCATAATATTTTTACCCTAAAAAGTTTCAGTATAAAACTTAAACTCAAATAGGTTTACACCTCCATAGTTTTATACTTTTAGGCCAGTTAAGCCAATATTAAATCAAACAGGTAAAAATATCGGTAATAGTATATATTCGACACTCAATTGACAAATCCTTCTTTATTTTTTGCTAAAGTGAAAAATTCAGGTAAAATATTTTCCACAAATTTCACACATTTATTTCACAAAACACCTGTTTTGTGTATATAAATTCTGTGGATAATGTGGACAATTCTGTGAATAACTTATTTTAGCACATTTCACATGTGGATAACCCTGTTATTTTTCTTTTAAATATGCTCCATTTTATGTATACCAACTTTTTCTATAATTATTATTGCATAGAATTCGTTGGTTTGGGAAATACTTAATATTTTATGGTTGTATATACTTTTATTTCCATTTCTGGTGCTTATATTTATTATTTACTTTACATCTTGTGGTTATTATGTAATTATATAAAACATTTGTGTTATATTATACAAAAAACAAATCAGCTCAAATCGAATTATCCACAGTTAATAATATACCTATATATCGATTTATCCACATTCTTATAAACAGATTTCTCAAACGCCTTATTTATAAAGTTTTTCTGGCCTTCCTAAATTTTTTTTTAAAATTTTTTTAAAAAACACTAAAGTTTTTTTAATTTGATACGATATAATATGTGAACAATTTAAAATTACTCCCCTAATATCCCGTGCATTCTCCCGTCTCAATTGGAATGTTACGGGGCTTTTTTTTACCCTTAGGTAAATAAGACTCCATCAATACCTTAAATGTTTTTAATCATAGCAAAATAATCTCTAAAAAAAGATTATATTAAAAGATGGCTATTGCTTATACAATAGCCATCTTTATGGAAAGGTATATAATCGTTATACTGCCGCTTCTCCTTCTTCTCCTGTACGTATTCTTATAACACGCTCCACATCATACACAAATATCTTACCTTCACCTTTGTCGCTTCCGGTTCTGGCACTGGAAATAATAACTTTCAATATTCTGTCCAAATCACTGTCTTTCACAACCACATCGACAGAAATCTTGGGAAGAAGATCCAACTCAAATTTTTCTCCTCTCCATACTTGCTGAATTCCACCCTGTTGTCCTCGTCCTTCTATCTCCGTTACCATAATCCCGCTGACTTTTGCTTTCTTCAGCTCATTTTTTACTCTATCCAAAGCTTCGGGTTTAATAATTGCTTTAATATGCTTCATTTACAATACCTCCCTTAACCGCTACTTTATTTTCAGGTTCATCACTTATAATTGCCGAATAACCAGGTTTACGAGATATAAATTCGGGATATGCCAAGTTTCCGTGTTCTCCGATATCCAATCCTGAAATTTCTTCTTCAAGAGATACTCTTATACCAAGAGTCTTTTTAATGATTACCCAAACAAGTAGCGAAGCAAGAAGTACGAAGGCTCCTACCACCAAAATACCGATTAACTGAACTCCCAACAGGGATGCACCGCCTCCCATAAACAATCCGTTAGTAGTCGACATTGTTGTTACTCCTTCTTTTGCAAAGAGTCCTACACATATCGTTCCAAATACTCCGTTTGCAAGGTGAACGGAAGTAGCACCTACAGGGTCATCCAGTTTCAGCGCGTCAAACATTACAACGGAGAATACTACAATAACACCGGCAATAGCACCAATTATCAAAGAACTTAAAACATCCACAAAAGCACATCCGGCAGTAATTGCAACCAGCCCTGCAAGACATCCGTTAATTGTCATACCAAGATCCGGCTTGCCTAAAAATACCCACGATACAATAGTAGATGTGATGATTGCTGCAATTGCCGAAGTATTGGTAGTCATAAAGATGTGTGCAACATCTCCGGGGTTTGCCATGGACATGGTGGAACCGGGGTTGAATCCAAACCATCCTAGCCAGAGTACAAAAAGACCTATAGTGGCAAGGGACATATTATGTCCCGGGATTGGATGTATTTTGCCGTTCTTGTCATACTTACCAAATCTGGGGCCAAGAATTATAACTCCTGCAAGTGCAGCCCAGCCTCCTACCGAGTGAACAACTGTTGATCCTGCAAAATCCATAAAACCTAATTGGGACAAGAAACCTCCACCCCAAATCCAATGGCCTACCACCGGATATATAAGCAGTGTCAGAATGAAGGAAAATACGATGAATGATATATACTTGATTCTTTCAGCTACAGCTCCGGACACAATAGTTGCTGCAGTACCGCAAAATACCAACTGGAATATGAATTTAGCCCAGAAGGGAACATTGGCACCTAAAGTATAGACACTGTCATCAATATTTCCAGTCAAAATGAACAATCCTTTTGTGCCTATAATCGGGTTATCTCCGCCAAACATAATTCCCCAGCCCAGAAGAAGAAATCCTAAAGATGAAACTGCGAATACAATAAAGTTTTTAGAAAGAATGTTTACACAGTTTTTTGATCTTGCAAATCCAGCTTCCACCGCTGCAAAGCCTAGATTCATAAAGAATACAAGCATAGCTGCCAATAGCACCCATAAAGTATCAATTGCCATTTCAATATTCATAAAAATTCCCTCCTTATAAAATAAGGCGCTATGCACTCTTTAATGTACATACCGCCATCGTTAAAATTCCCTATCATCAGGTTATTAAATTGTCAGTTTATTCGCATAACCATCTCAGGCATGTCACAACTACAGAATAAGAATTTACTCAGATGCTATAAGCTTTGTAATTGCCAATAAAATGTGTTTGAAACAAAGTTATAAAGAATGTACGATTTTTTGGGTCAAAGCATATATTCCAGCGTTTATTTCACAAATTGTAAGTCAGAATTATCGCTCTTGCTATTTCTCTCATTTTTATTCCACGGTTCATGCTCTGTTTTTGGATCATCCTAAATGCTTCTTCCTCAGTTAGATTTAAATTCTTCATCAACAATCCCTTTGCCTGTTCTATCTCTTTTCTTGTTTCAATAGCTTCTTTAAGTTCCTCTATTTCTTTCTCCAAAGCCAATATCTTTTTCCTGTTTTTTATCACTAAGTCAACTGTATTTAGAAAAGTTTCCTTGTGTAAAGGCTTTGCAATAACAACAATATCATATTCAGATTTTAAATACTCAAGGGATCCTTTCTGCTCATTACTTGCTATAAGAATAACGTCGCATAATTTGTCTTCAACTGCAATTTTTGCAACTTCAATAATACTTTGCGGAGACAAATCATATTCCATAACAGCAAGGTCCGGCTTCAGATTATTTAATTTCCTTAAAGCATCATTTGCATCATCCGCTTGGTCAACAATCTGATATCCTACTGCATTTAAAACAATTTTAAGTTTGTTGTTTGAGCTCTTATTACTCATTGCTACCAGTATCCTTGCCGATTCCATAACTGCACCTCCCATGCAGTATCACTTTATAAATATAACATTACTCTCTCAAAGCATAGTATTAACACTTCTCTTTATAAATACCTATATAAGTCTGCCCTATTTACACTTAGTCTTCTCCAAATTAGTATCTTGTGAGATACTCATCAAGCTCCCATTGTGTAATCTTAGTTCTGTAATCATCCCACTCTTGTGTCTTAGCTTCAATATACTTGTTGAAGATGTGTTCGCCCAATACTTCTCTAACCAATTCGCTCTTCTTCATTTCCTTAACTGCCTCTTCAAGACTTCCGGGAAGTGCTTCGATACCTTCTTTAAGTCTCTGTTCTTCAGTCATCACAAATATGTTCTTATCGGTTGATGGTGGTGGCTGAATTTTATTCTTTATTCCGTCAAGACCTGCAGACAATACTGCTGCGATTGCAAGATACGGGTTACAAGACGGGTCGGGACATCTCAACTCCAATCTTGTAGCTTCTCCTCTGGCTGCTGGAATTCGAATCAATGGACTGCGGTTTCTTGCAGACCATGCAAGATATACTGGAGCCTCATAACCAGGTACCAAACGCTTATATGAGTTTACAATAGGATTGGTTATTGCTGCAATTGATCTCATATTTTTGAGTAATCCACCAATAAACCAATAGGCATCCTGGCTCAATTGCAACGGATCCTTCTCATCAAAGAAGGCATTCTTACCATCTTTATACAGCGATACATTTGTGTGCATACCCGAACCGTTTATTCCAAAAATCGGTTTCGGCATAAAGGTAGCATGCAATCCGTTTCTATGAGCAATTGTTTTAACAACCATCTTAAAAGTCATAATATTATCTGCAGTAGTTAAGGCATCAGCGTATTTAAAGTCAATTTCATGCTGTCCCGGTGCAACTTCATGGTGGGAAGCTTCTATTTCAAAACCCATCTCTTCAAGAACAAGACACATATCTCTTCTTGCGTTTTCCCCTAAATCCACCGGTCCTAAGTCAAAATATCCTGCATTGTCATGAGTTATTGTAGTAGGCTTTCCTTCGTTATCTGTCAGGAACAAAAAGAATTCGCACTCAGGACCTACATTAAAGAACTCATATCCCATGTCATTAGCTTTCTTTAATGCTTTTTTCAGTACATATCTTGGGTCACCTTCAAATGGAGTCCCATCGGGGTTGTAAACATCGCATATCAATCTTGCTACCTTTCCATTCTGCGGTCTCCATGGGAAAATTACAAAAGTGCTTGGGTCGGGTCTCAGGTACATATCCGATTCTTCAATTCTTACAAATCCCTCTATCGAAGATCCGTCAAACATACACTTGTTATCAAGAGCTTTTTCCAACTGTTCTACAGTTATTGCAACATTCTTTAGCATTCCGAAAATATCAGTAAACTGAAGGCGGATAAATTTAACATCCTGTTCTTTCACAATTTTCAAAACATCTTCCTTACTATATTTTGGCATAACACATTCTCCTTTCATTTTTTATAAATATAGTCTTATAGATTAAAATTACAAATCACAGCTTTGGTTATACAATATTATTTGTGTGCTTTAAATGGATTTTAGAATTGTTGGAATTTTAATCAGCAGTCTTCCCATCTAAATATTATCCATTTTGCAATCTTTTGTGTTTAAAATTGCATTTTGTCTGTTTGCCCATTTTGCTTGCCGCATTAATAAGGTAACAAAAAGGACGTACACATAAGATTTACTCTTCATTGAGTACGTCCTACACTTATCTTCATGCCGCATTGCATTCCGGGCAAATCAAGCACAATTCACTGTGTTTAGCTTTTGAAAAGCAATTTGATTTGTTAAGTAGATTATAGCACAAATGCATATTTAATTTCAATAGTTTTTTAATAATTTTTTATAAATTTTGCAATTTTATTTTTTGTTACTTGCATTTTTCATTTTTTAATCTATCAGATTGCTAACTTTTGCCTGTAAATAACCGCATTTCGTTTCACTTCTTAACCTTAATCTATGAATTTCTTGCTGATTTCCCAATTCTTATTTCGGTTCCTTTTTGCAGTAAGATATTATATTTTTATCATATTCAGGTTTATATATTTTTATATCATATATTTTATTTCTACTTCAAACTATCATTGTATATAAAATAAAATGCATTCCTACATTATTATATTGTTAATGTAAGAATGCACTTTTCTGCTTTTTTATTTCCCAATTCAAACTTATGAATCTATCCTGCCTTGCCAAGATTTCTTATATCATTTAAATCCAGTGCCCTTGTATGCAATGTATGTACCCATTCCTTTTTATTCCTGTCTATATACCCCTGAACCATTATTGGTATCCAGGTAATATTGTAAAACGGATACAAAATGTAATACCCCAGTATCTTCCAAGACAACTTACCTTCCAAAGCTATAAATATTATACCCATGTAGGTTGTTACCAAAAACATTATAACGGCATACCCAAATTTTACATCAAATATTTCTGACATTTCTGTAAAAAACAACAGTTTCAGAAAGTTCCCCAGCATTACCAGTCCGCCTAATACGACAAACAGCGGATATATAACATAAACGGCATTATCAAAAGCAGCAATATCCTTTTCTTTTATTGCTTTAGATAAAAGTGCCTTAAAGTACCTACATGCACAATCGGACTGCCCTTGCATCCAACGTTTTCTCTGTCTCCATGACTGTTTCATTGTAAGAGGCTTCTCATCGTACACAACAGCCTCATGAGACCAATAAACTTTTTCTCCTTTGAGTACAAGCTTGATAGTAAACTCTAAATCTTCTGTAAGACTCGTAGCACCCCAGCCTATTTCCTTAAGTAAATCTGTAGACACAACAAAACCTGTTCCACCTAATACACAGCTCAGTCCCAAATAATAGCGCGCGAGTTGGAAAATCCTGTTGTTGGTCCAAAATGTCGCACTGTAACTTGCTGCAATAAAAGAATCATTGGGATTTTTACTGTCAAGATAACCTTGAATTACCTTATGTCCTTTACAAAGATGTTTATTCATCTCTTTCAAAAAATTCAGCGAAACAAGGTTATCGGCATCAAGCACACATACTGCATCATAATGTTTTTCCATTTTAAATATTTTTTCAAACATCCATTCAAGGGCAAAACCTTTGCCTCTCTTTTTATCATCGAATCTTTCAAAAGCGATAGCGCCGTTTTCTCTAGCAATTTTATAAGTATTGTCAGTGCAATTATCTGCTATAACAAATATATCGTATAAATGGGCAGGATAATCCAATCTGGTTAAATTCCTTACTATATTACCGATTACCTTTTCCTCATTATGGGCAGCCACAACAATTGCAAACCTGTTTACAGGCTGATAATTGTCGGCACTCTCTTCTTTTCTTTTAACCCATCCAAAAATCGATACAGTAAATAAATAGATTGCTACAGGCACTATAATCAACTGGAGTACAAACAAAATTGAATCAATAAAGAACTCAAACATTTGCAAATCGCTATTCAGTAACATTTACTCTCTCCTCTTGTTAAAAATATTATTTTAATACACAATTTAATAAGTTACCCCAGCAAACAATAATAATCAAGGCGAATTGCACTTGAATTTCAACTTTTGTAGCCCATTTAAGCAAAAGACTTGAATATTTTGGCGCTATCTTTACTCTTTTGCTAAATCTCACCATATCCAAAGCAAGCATTTTCCATAAAAAATTTGTAACCCCAATAAATTCAATATGTTGCAGCCAGTAAAAATTATCAGAAATAAAAGTAATATAATACCAATTTAATAGAAAGTTTATTTTTTGTTCATTATTTTGTAATATATTCTCCAATTATTTCCCCAAAAAAATTTTCATTCATTTTTTCCGACAACTCAGTCACAATTCATGATATGCAGATTTAACTCAAAAATCCCAAGTTAATTGCCAGAATCAATATTCAAAACATATTAATTTTCAAATCATTCCAATTTATACACTCTAACTCCATAGTCAATATCCGCTCCCGTTTGTTCCTTTATAATTTTTGCAGCCCGCAAAATACGCTCTTTCCCAATCTGGCAGATATCTCTGCATCCGGCTTTATAAGCTATACAGTCCTCGGGTATTGGTTCCGGTTTTTGTACCATTATATATTTACGGCGGCCGTTATCTGAAGCATTGAGTTCCATGACAGCATGGGCCGTCGTAGCAGATCCGGAGAAAAAGTCAAGAATTATAGCATCCTTATCATACTTTACAATCATATTCAGTATTTTTTTAATCAGAGAAAGCGGTTTCGGGTAATCAAAGTACCCTTTCATTCCCAAAGTCTCCAATTCCTTAACCGCACTTTCATTCGTACCCACACCGTTATTTTTATTTAATTCAATATCCAGTAAATTGGCGGGAGGTTTATAGCGTTTCTCGCTGTCTGTACGCTGGAACCGTATTGAAAACTTGGGTGATTTCACAATAAAATATGTGCCTTTTTGAATTTCTTCCAACATAAACTCATTTGTCCATTTGAATTCACCCTTCAACAAAACCTCCTCATTATTTGTGCCATTTTTGACCTCAAAATCTTTCAGCACTTCAACTCTGTCATACTTACCGGCATCAAAACGCCCTTCCTTCAAAAATGTAAAACGTATTGAGCCTTTAGGAAAATTTAACACCCGCACAGGATTTCCGGTATTCAGAAGCGGAGCATCTCCGTTATCCAACTTACTTCCGAAATATTTCATACCGCTGATATTTTTTTCATAGCAAAGTATATATTCTGCCGCCTTTCTGCTTTTATTCGACAAGGAAGGGGGTGTAGCCGTTTTGGTCCAAATGAATGTTTCAACATAATTGGATTCCCCAAATATTTCATTCATTATTATCTGCAAATTATAAAGTTCATTATTGTCAATACTTACAAATATGACACCATCATCCCTCAAAAGATTCCTTGCCAGTTTCAATCTCGGGTACATCATTGTAAGCCAGTTGCTGTGAAATCTCCCGTCCGATTCATTTCCATCGGAAAAGTTCCTCCCTGTCTTTTCAAGATAGATGTTTGTCTCCATCCTGAAATCATCTTTATATATAAAATCTTTTCCTGTATTATAGGGAGGATCTATGTATATACATTTAATCTTATTCATAAAAGATTTTTGCAATATTTTAAGCACATCCAAATTATCTCCTTCAATATATAAATTCCCAGTATTTTCCCAATCTATACTTTCTTCCTTCCTCTCTCTTAAAACTTTATCCGTTGGCGTGTTTGCCAGATGTATTGCTTGCCTTTTCCCCGGCCAGGAAAGCTCATATCTGTCAAAGTCCCCATCCGCAATTTCCCCAGACAATTCCTGCTTGAGCAATTGGAAATCAATAACCTTCTTTAACTTCCCGTTTTCATCAATTGTTTCTGTAATAACATTAGGAAATAGCTTACCGATTTTTTCAATATTTGACTGAATCATATCGTATGGCTTAACTGAAATTTCCTCCATACTCTTCCTCCCGCAAATTTTTGTTTTTTAAAACAAACAGAGGCTATTGATATGTTTAAATCAATAACCTCATAAGCTTTTAATTAATTATTTTAAACCAAATATTATTGAGTTTTCCTTTTAAACAGTTTAAAATCTTTCAGCTTCTCTTTGTCTGTAACAGCAAAATATACTTCGGCAATCAACAACACTATAATACAAAGAATTAGTGTAAGAATTATAAAAGGGTATTTTCCTCCAAAACCGTTCTTAGAAGTGTGCTTAATCAAAATCCCAACATATCCCCATATAACAGCTATACCATAGCCTAAATTCTGATTCTTAAGCATGGTAAGTCCTGCAATAACAACTCCCGCAACCAGAATTATTACAGTCCACAGCCAATCGGGAATTCCAAATCTATTCCATCCTATACTTACGAGGAATATAGTTGCATTTGCAATAGCTGCTATTGTAATCCATCCAAAGTAAATGCTAAAAGGAAGTCTTATAAGAAGTTTTTCTCTTAATGTAAATTCTACTTTACCGGTGTTTATATTGATAAATATAAGACACACAAGAATAACCGTCATTAATGCCAGGGATATCCCTATCGAATTAAAGTGCCATAGAAAAATCCAGCATGTGTTTGCCATGGAGGATACGGAAAAAAACACCGAAATCTTTTCTATCAACTCCTTACTAACAATACCGTTCCTATCACACAAAAAACCGAATTGGTATAATATGTAACCCGCCAACAGGAGATAGATAACAACCCAAATTGAGAAAGTTATCGGTGCAGGCGAAAAAAGATTCGGATATAACTTCGAAACCTGCCCTGTTGTCATATCATTAAAGGGTATAATGTTAGCAAGGATATTGACAACAATCATAACAACAAATGTTACCGTTGTATGAACTTTAGTAAAAGTACTAACATTTGAATCCTCCATCTTCAGCACTCCTTTGTAATTTATTGAATTTACAAATTCTTTAGTTTTTTTATTGTGAATATAGTATCACATCAAATTTTTTTCGACAATATCTTTCAAACATCCTCTAACTTTTGAGTTTTAATCATTTTTACTATAACAAAATAGAAAACAATCGAAATAATAATCATACTAACAAAATTGAATACAGGATCAAACCTGGTAGTGTAAAACACTGTATTGGTTTGAAAAACCGAATCGCTAAATCCAACCAACAAGGCCCCTATAAGGTTGTTGACCGCATGAGCACCCATTGCCACTTCCAATGAGTTGGTCTTAATTGTAACAACTGCAAAAATAAATCCCACCAAAAAATAGTAAGCTACTCCGCTAATTGTTTCAAATCCCCCCATTGAACGGGATTTAAATACTTCAGGATTTAATAGATGCGGTACCATAAATATAAAACCTGAAATAACAGACAGAATAAAAGTGTTCTTAATTTTTCTTCCAAAACCCTGAAGCACATAACCTCTGAAAAAAAGCTCTTCCGCCGTTGTCTGTATTGGTGTCAGTATAAGTATAATGGGAAGCCCAACAAAAAATTTAGCTGCATCAAAACTGATTCTATAAGTTTCCGGTGCAGCCAAATAATCAGCCACACCGCTCAAAATCAGTAAAATGCCATATACTCCGAATCCTATAAAGAATTTTTTCCAATTAATTTTGTCCTCCGGAGTAATAAGCGTTTTAATGCTTCTCTGATGAATACATCTCATTGCAACATAAACACCGATAAAAAAGCAAACCAAGGTCATATTAAGAAATATATAATCAATCAGAGGATCAATTCCTATTAACCTTCCTGTGGTCAAATCAACATAAGTATTAGGATTATTGTCAACAAAAACATATATAATGGGTATAAGGTATAAAAGAGCACCGATTCCTTGCCAAAAAATCAATATGGTCAATATAGAACAAATATACCTAACTACTGAGTTTTTGCCCCTATCTCCCATCTTAAGATACGAACTCTGCATATTATTACCTCCCAAACCATATAATCACAGCAATATCTCCAGTCTTATCAGTCTTCCAAGTATATTTACATCTTTTTTGTATACAGTCTCCGTTACAAGACTTCCTTTGTTGCCGACAAGCAATAATTTGCCGCCTTCAATATTTTTCACCTGTCTCACTGTCTTCTTTCCTTTGTAGTCAATAAAATAAATCCCGTCTTTATCAATTTCGTGCGTGCTATAAACTAATGCTCGGTCTCCTTGCAAAATTCTAAATCCCGCCATATCATTGTCTTCAATAATGAGATAAAACACTTTATCTTTTGGAAATCCTTCCACTTTATTGTTTATTATCGGAAGTTGCTTTATTTCAGCCTGTCTTTCCATTTTATAGTTATAAACAGGAACAGTCATTATAACTCCAGCCAGTGCATCATTCCAAATATCTTGTACAGGTTTTTCAACCACTTTTTCTACATTCTTTTTAGGTTCGGGCTTATAAGTATTATTTTCGCTTTCGTAAACAATATCAAGCTTGGCTATTTCACCACGCAAGGCCTTTGATAATTTTTTTATCAAATCTTCATTCAATATCCTCCTGCCTGCTTCAACATCTATAATAAAGCCTTCCGAAACTCCAATAATTTTACCCAACTGTTTTTGTGTAAGGCCAAGTTCCTTTCTCAGCCTGCTTATCTCCAATCCCATTCTGTTACTCATAAATAACCTCCAGTCACTATCCAAAGAACTTAAAATGCTATATATACCAGTAGTTTATCATAATTTATACCATGTATGCCATATAATTTATATGCAAAACATCAAATAGTCAAAATTAAACAGAAACAAAAATTTCAAATAAAAAATTAATTGGAATATTTTTATATTAGGAAAAATGGTTTCAGAAAACATTGAAAAAGCTGCTTTTCATAAATTCACAGCTAAGAAATGCAAAACTATAGATCCTGAAAGAATAAAAACAATCAGACCTTTAATATAAGACTCCAAATTATCAATTTACATGAAATAATAAGTCCATCCCTTTTTCTCTATTTTCTTGCAAAGAGTTATTCTCACTAATGATACTTAAAAATGCCTGTACTGCACAAGGATCAAATTGAGTACCTGAATTGTTTTTCAGTTCCTCTATAACCTCATCCAATTTCATACCTTTTCTATAGGGCCGGTCTGACAACATTGCATCAAAAGAATCTGCAACACATAAAATTCTGGCCTCAAGTGGAATATTGTCTCCTTTGATACCACTCGGATATCCACTTCCGTCAAATCTTTCATGATGGTATTTTATTGAATCTATCAGATTATCAATACCGGGTGCTAAAGGTTCAAGTATGGCAACACTATAATCGGGATGTTTTTTAAGTAAATACCTGTCCTCATCAGTGAGTTGACCACTCTTGTTCAATACCGACTCAGGAATCTCTACTTTGCCTATATCATGCAGCAAAGCTGCTATTTTAATCAGCCTTATTCTCTCATCACTAAGTCCCATAGCTTTTCCAATCATCACTGCATAATCCATAACACGTTCAGAGTGCCCCAGTGTGTACTTGTCTTTTGCTGATACGGTACCAAGAATAGCCCTTAATCCGGCAAACAACTTTTCATCATTGTCAAAGAAATATTTTATATCTTCAAACACATCCCTATAAAGCTGAACATTATTTCTTCCCATGTTTTTTGCACGGTAAAGCGCGCTATCGGCTTGCATAATCAATTCATCTTTTGATTTGGCAAATTCAGGATATATTGAATAACCTGCCGATATGGTAACCTTATCGGGTAAACCGAAAACTTCATCCATATCCATCATCTTATCAAAGGCTTTTCTTATTCGTTCAATTACCGATATTATTCTCTCTGAATTTGCCCCCGGCAAAAGAATGGCAAATTCATCTCCTCCATACCTACACACAATATCCTGTTCACCTGTCTTAGAAAGAAATATTTTTGAAGATTTCGACAGCAGCTCATCCCCTATTTTGTGACCATAAATATCGTTATACTTTTTAAAGTTATCCAAATCAATCATCAGCATTCCTAAAGTATTTTTTGTTTCATCAGTTCTTTTTATTTCTTCTTCAAGTCTTGTCTGAAAATACCTGTGATTGTACAAACCAGTTACAGCATCTATATTAGCCAAAGCTTCCAGTCTTTTTATATTCTTTCTTGCCTGTTCGGATATATAAGCAACCATTATACCGGCAACTATAACCGCAATTCTCGTGGCCGACAGGCAATAAAGCAATCCTGCAGTTTTATCCGTAATATCGAGAAGGTTATCAAAATATTTGCTAAAAGTGTTGATATCAAAATTAATATTGGTCAAGTTTGAATATTCAACCAACTGCTGCTTTACTATTGATATGCCTTTTGATAGCTGCTGTGAATTGTTGACTATTTCTATTGACATCATTTTTGCCAAAACAAACATCTTTATGGATGCAATAGCGTTTGCAGGTACACATAATGAAGCTCCCAAATACCCATACCGGTAACAGAAAAAAATTGACAATCCTATTTCAAAAATTCCAACAAAAGCTCTGGCAGTTATAGGAAGCATTCCGGTCGCTTGAATGATTTCAATAACCAAATATATAAAAGCAAGGATAATGCAAACTGGTGTTAATCTGTCTTTTATCAAATTTATGAAATTGAAAAAAGCATTAGATTCTGTTTTTGTTTCTTTTAAACTCCTATTTAGCCTAATATCCACTTTTCTCATAGCAACTATCCTTTTCTTCCTTATTTAGTTTAAATTATATAAATTGTATATAAATTGAAAGAATAAACGCAAAGAACACTTATGAAAATCAGCTTCGCTCGCAGCTTTCTTATTACCCGGAAATCCTACAATTTCCCTCTAATGGTGTTTTACATTATAAAATCTATGGGCAAGCAGTATCGCACAACAGAACATAAGCCCCGAGTCCTTCCTGCAAACAGAATAAAGATAGTACTACTAGACCAACTTTTATTTAGACTCTTTTACAATATACATATCATACACTAAAATAAGGATAAATAAAAGTCAAATTTTTACATTTATTTGGGGAATATTTAAAAAAAATATAAAAAACGGTGTTTAAAAAAATACGAAACTTTTAAACAATAGCTATTTTATAAAATCACCTAAAGTAATTTGCCATAATTGATAAATTCATTTATACTTATTAAAGCTGTTTTCCAATAACCCACTATATTTCCCATCACATCCTCAGTTGCTGCTAACTATTTTAACTAATGCAAGGATATACTTACTATACATCTACCGTTCCAAAAGTAAATAATATAGCTCTATTGAAAATTCCATCTTCGTAAAAGTTAAATTCTGAAGGTGATATCCTTCAATATATAAGTGATATCACTTTTTCGTATGAAAGCTTATCACTTATATACATTTGTATTTTTTATAAACTTTCTCAGCAAATATTTCTATAGATATTTACAAAAACAAGATTTTACCATAAAATAGTTATATAAAGTAAAATTTTAGAATTTTATTGATTTGTGGGGAGAAAAACATGAGGTACAACTTGCTGTATTTTATATTACCTTCAATATCAATTGTATTTTCGATGTCAATGATATTGTTTTCTTTTATGCGAGGTAAAAAAAGTTCAACAATATATTCGTTTATTTTTTGTCATGTAATAATGACCATATGGACTTTAGGTCAAATTTTAGAAAATGCCAGTACAAATGAAAGCCAAAAATGGATTGCCACAATTATAAAATACTCTGCAGTAACCTACATATCCGCTTCATGGCTTATATTTACTTTATTGTATACAAACAGAATAAAAAACTTAAGAAAAGTCTGTTTTTCAATACTTGTACTTCCTTTATTTTTTAATCTTGCAGTAGTAACCAATAGATATCACTATCTATTTTTTTCACATTATTCGATGGAATCAAGAACCTATGGTATTCTCTTCTGGTTACATAGTATAGTATCATATTCCTATTTGATTGCTTCAATAGTTTTACTGTTGATTACTAGTTTTAAATGTGTTAAAAAGCATCGGATTCAATATATACTATTAGCTATATCCATTATACTTCCTACAATATTAAATGTTTTATACGTCTCAAGAGTTTTGGTATTGGAAACTGACTATACTCCCATAAGCTTTGTTTTATCATCATTTATATTCTTTGTAGCTGTCTTTAAGTATCGTTTTCTAAACCTTTTGCCAGTTGCAATTACAGATATTCTCGATGCAATACCTCAAGTAATTATAGCCTTAGACTCTAATAATGAGATTAACTATACAAATAAAGCATTCCAAAAATTTTTACCAAAATACAACCCTTCTGTTCACAATAATATAATAGCCTTCAAGGAATATTTCAGGAAAAAAGTTTATATAGATAAAAAAAATCTCTCGGTTATTGACCGTATAATCCTAACAGAAAAAGAGCCGTTAACAGACGAACTTGAGTTTAAGTGGCCAAACTTAAACAGAACAATAATTTTTCAGGTCAATGTAATTCCCATATACGAAAAAGGTACTTTTATAGGAAAAGTTATAATATTTAACGATATAACGGAATATAAACATTTAATCAATGAAAATATACGAAAAAACGAATCCCTATCATTGATGGCCCGAAAACTGTTAGAAGCAAATCTCTGCTACAGCGAAGCATCTCCTGTAAGTGAGAAGTCTCTTAATTCAGTTGGTAATGTCAAAAAAACAAACACTATTTAAACCACCATATTGGAATAAAAAAAGGGAATGGCAAATTTAAATTTGCCTTCCCTAAAGATATTAAAGTTATCTACTTTAATAATTAACCATATTTGTAGAATTAGTTGATATATGACTCATACCATTCACTGATTGTTTGAACTTCAAGTTTCCCTTGTTTTACATAATTATCAATATATTCTACAATCTCTGCAAAGGACTCTGTCGAAATCGCATAAACTTCTACAGGATCTTTCTCTACCTGATGCAACATAAACATTATCGACGAACCTGTTTCAACAGCTCTGTCTATTTCATTCTTTATCCAATCAAGAGACAAGTCCTTACCTACAGGTATACATTTAAGTTTGTAAATATTTTCAACAGGTACAGGCTGTATTCCTGTAAGAGTTGTCCTTGCAGTCTTAATTCCTATTTCTTGCAGTATCTCAATAAGTTCCTCATCAAAGCTTCCCTGAGGATAGCATACGTGATAAGCTCCTCTTGTCCATCCGTTTTCCAAAAGCCAATTTAGACAGAACTCGTATTCTTCCCGTTTTACTTCAGCTGGCAAAACTGTAATATCGTCAAAATGGCTCTTAGTATGGATACCGATATCCCATCCCTCGTTATACATATAGTCCAGCTCATCCGGATTCAAATATTCAGGTTCGCCACCTGTTGCAAGTTCCCAGGTAGCCCATAAAGTTCCCTTAAATCCTTTTGCATCCATTATTGGCTTTGCTTCAGTCAATACATCATGCCAAGCATCGTCAAAGGTAAACAGAAGTTTTGATTTTCCTTCAATGTTATATGCAATTTTATCAAAATATATAGACGGTCTGAATCCTTCCTTCACATAAACTGTTATTACTATGCTCTTGATATTACCCCAGTCTGCACTTCCTACCGAAATAAAATCACTGCTTCTCCTTACAATTTTATTCCATCCGCTGTATAACTCATATGCTCCTATATAATTTATAAAATAACTGCCGTAATATACGTTATCGGTATACATGCCAATACTTATTGCAGTAATCTCCGATACATTCGGAACATACAAGTTAAATTCCACATTCTTCAAAGTTGATAGATTAAGACCATAAGTATAACGTTTCTCCATTGTGAAGTTAAATCCGCCTTCCGGAACCTGTGATGTCAACTTCAATGAACCGCTTCCGGATACTTTATGAGTGCTTACTTCAGCCTTTGCTCTTCTGAAACTGTAAGAAGAATCTATAACATCAAATTCCTCAATAATTATGCCTTCAGAAGTCTGCAACGAAGTTCCGTTTACTGGTACGTAGGATTTTATAAATGCCGGTTCAGGAGTAGGTTCGATAGTAGGTATAGGTGTTGGAGCACCTGTCGGTTCATCGTCAAGTCCCATATAATCATTATACCATTCGCTAAATGTAACAACTTCAATCAAATTCTGGCTGCTCTTACTGTAAACATACTCAACAAGTTCTCTAAAATACTGTGTAGACAACTCAAAGCCCAGAACAGGATTGTCCTCAACTTTAAAGGCATTAAGAATTATTGTGGAACCTGTTGCAATAGCTCTGTCAATTTCACTCTTAACCCACTCAAGGGATACTTCTTCACCTATAGAAATACTTCTCAAATTGTATATATCTTCAACAGGTACTGCCTGGATTCCATAATCGGTATACATTGCAGTTTTGGCTCCTATTGCCTCAACTATTCCTTTAATCTCACTGTCATAGAAGCCTGAAGGATAGTAAACGTGGTATGCTCCTCTTGTCCACCCGTTTTCAATTAACCAATTTTGGGCATTTAAGAACTCACTTTCCTTGGCTTCAGTTGTATACCCTTCAATACTTAAAGGATGAGATTCAGTGTGATTACCTATATCCCAACCTGCAGCATATAATTCATGCAAATCATATTTGTCAAGGAAAGCTATGTTTCCAGTCTCAGTAATATTTTTTACAGGCATCACATTTGCTTTAAATCCCTTCTCATTAAGTATTGGGAACGCATTTGATTTTACCGAATAATATCCGTCTTCAAAATTAAATATCAATTTTGGCAGACCTTTAACATTATATGCAATCCTATCTATATTAACATATACATTACTAGACCTTGTCGATACAGTAATTCTCATGCTTCTAATATTATTCCAATTTGCGTTTGAACCATATGAAATAAAGTCATTTCTTGCTAATCTAATTTTATTCCATCCGTTTCTGAGTTGATAATCTCCAATGAAGGTTGTAAAGTAAGAGGAATAATTTATTTCATCACAGAAGAATGCAACACTTACTGTATTGATTTTTGCAACGTCAGGTACAAATATATTAATTTCAAAGTTTTCAAGGTCCGAAAGATCACGGTTAAATGAATGTTGTTCAATTGTAAAATAATCTACTCCGCTCATACCCTGGGATGATACTTTTAAAGACTCCTTACCCGAAATATAATTAGTTGTATCTACTATTATGTCTGCATTATATGTTAAATCCCACTCTGCAACAGAATCTCCTTCGGAAAGAGTTATTCCCTCTGACAGGAGAAGATTATTACCTGAAGGTTTCGGAGTCGTAGTCGGTGTTGGTGTTGCGGTTGGTTCTTCTGTTGGCGTTGGTGTTGGGGTCTCTACCGGTGTCTCGGTTGGCGTCGGTGTTGGTGTTTCAATTGGTTCTTCTGTCGGTGTTGGCGTTGGGGTCTCTACCGGTGTTTCGGTTGGCGTCGGTGTCGGTGTTTCAGTTGGTTCTTCTGTTGGCGTCGGTGTTGGGGTCTCTACCGGTGTTTCGGTTGGTGTTGGTGTCGGTGTTTCAATTGGTTCTTCTGTCGGTGTTGGGGTTGGTGTCTCTACCGGTGTCTCAGTTGGCGTCGGTGTTGGTGTCTCAATTGGTTCTTCGGTTGGTGTTGGCGTTGGGGTCTCTACCGGTGTCTCGGTTGGTGTTGGTGTCGGTGTTTCAGTTGGTTCTTCGGTTGGTGTTGGCGTTGGGGTCTCTACCGGTGTTTCGGTTGGTATCGGTGTTGGTGTTGCGGTTGGTTCTTCTGTTGGTGTTGGCGTTGGGGTCTCTACCGGTGTCTCAGTTGGGGTCGGTGTTGGTGTTGCGGTTGGTTTTTCTGTTGGTGTTGGCGTTGGGGTCTCTACCGGTGTCTCAGTTGGGGTCGGTGTTGGTGTTTCAGTTGGTTCTTCTGTTGGTGTTGGCGTTGGGGTCTCTACCGGTGTTTCGGTTGGGGTCGGTGTCGGTGTTTCAGTTGGTTCTTCTGTTGGTGTTGGTGTTGGCGTTGGGGTCTCTACCGGTGTTTCGGTTGGGGTCGGTGTTGGTGTTGCGGTTGGTTCTTCTGTTGGTGTTGGCGTTGGGGTCTCTACCGGTGTCATGGTTGATGTTGGCGTTGGTGTTGGCGTCTTAACCGGTGTCTTGGTTGGAGTCGGTGTTTTAACCGGTGTCACGGTCGGTGTTGGCGTTAATTTCGGTGTTTTTTCTGGTTTTGGTGTCTTCTCTGGTTTTGGTGTCTTCTCTGGCTTTGGCGTTTTCTCTGGTTTTGAAGGTTCCTCCGGTTTATTTGTTATAGTAGGTGTTACAGTCTTTGTTGGTGTTAGAGTTGGTGTTAATGTCGGTTTAATTTTCGGTTCCGTACCATATATTAAATTTCCGTCTATGTACGCTGTCACTTTATCAAAACTAATATAATTACTACTTGAGTTATATGAATAGTCATTTGATTGGATATAATTTGACCAATCTTTTTTTGCAAATCTTGCATGAACTTCTGCTGAGCAATTTGCTTCCAGAATACCACTACTAAAACTTATTTCCAGATAATAATTGGCATCCTGAGTAGCCGGTGATAACTTATAAAATTTACCTGTCACACCGTTTAACGGAGTATGCCTGGGAGTTAATATTGCAGCATAGTCGCACCAAAAGTTTTGATCTTTCTCCTCTTCATTAGTATAATAATATCTCAATTTCACATTTTTAAGTTCAATGGGAACTTTACTTGTATTTGTTATCCTAAATCTAGGCATAATACTATTTATGCTATTGGTTGAATTACCGCTGTATGTTTCTATTTTTAGTTCAGGACTCACTGCCAAATTCGAAATCAATGGCATAAACAAATTCGAAAAGACTAACTCAGCATTCGATGTAAATAATGTCGATTCATTACTGTTCAGATTTAAGTTTGATCTTTTTGCCTGCTTTTCTGAATTCTTTTCGGTTTTCTCTGTCTCTTTTTCTTCTTTTAATACTTTTTCTGCTTTCTTAGATTCAAGTAAACTGTTTGATGGCATTAGTTTTTTAACATCAAGAAAATTATCAAGATTTGATAAATTATCTTGATCAAGCTTTTTCTCAGTTAAAAGCAATGCAATGTTTTTATTTGCTTCCTCTTTAACCTTCCTTTCCTTTTCTTCCTCCAGCTTACTTCTTTTTATAGCTGCTTTTTCTGCTTCTTTTAGTTTTTTTGCCGATGCTTCGAACTTTTCTCGTACTTCTTTTGTAATTCTTGCTTTTCCATTCTCCGTCGCTTTACCATTACCATTGGCAGCGTATACAGAAAATTGTGAAAATAGCATGCAAAATACCATAGACAGAGAAATCACAGTTTTTCTTAGTTTCATAATAACCTCCCCTAATTCAATTTAATTTTTTCAGCATTTTATATAGGTACACTTAGTTTTGGTGTCCTTCTTTTATAGCAAAAATAAAATATAATATACATTGCTGAGACTTCATAAAGCTTTATACACTCAATGAAATCAAAGCATGCAGATATTACGTCAAATTTTTTTAAGGCTAGATTGAAACTTTTACAAGACTTTAAATGCAAATAATCATTATTGCGGTTGATATGTTTTGTTATATTTGTAAAAATAATACAATTTATACCCTAGAAAACTTAACTTCTTTAATAATTTTCATAATAATGCAAATAGCATATAAATTCGGATATCCATAAACAAAAATATAGCATGCTATAATTTGCATTAGAGAGTCCATTGTTTTAAAAGATGCAGGATAATCTAAGCAGAAAAGCCTAAACACATACACTCTTTATATGCAACAAGATGTATATTGGTATAAAAACGATAAAATTTAGATTTGAAAACAACAATTATTGCGTTATCTCAAGAAAGGTCATAGAATTTCGTCTGGCAACAAATCTTGCAAGGTTTATTAATAGAACATAAGAGCTTCGAACTATAGCCCTCGGTAGTTAGAATTTTCATTCAATTTACCCCCCTATAAAAGCTTTAAATAACTTATATCATTATAAAGTGTATTTATCTGTAATAAGTTAAATCATTTTATATTTATTTATAAAAATTATTTTTGCTTTAGTTGATAAAACAAACAGCCATTTATTTTTATCAAAACATAAATATTCATATTGACTTCCAATATTCTATAACTATTTTAGTTTATTTGTAATCTTATGTCAATATATTTCTAAACAAAAATATTGAATATTGTTTAATTTTTACATATATCCTGTAGAATATCCATTTAAAACTTCTAATTTAAAAATTTCGGGTAATCAGAAATTTTTTTACCAAAATTCTTTGCTATTATCATTATATCCTCAAGATTAATCGCCAAATCATTGTTTAGATCCATAATAGGATTATAATTGACATCACTTGAAACAGCATTGAGTCTTTGAGAAATCAATATAATATCATCTAATGACAAAACACCATCCAGGTTTATGTCTCCTGGCAACAAAATGACAGGAGCTGCTTTTGAACCAATAACTACATCCTTATCTACAATCATATCATTTATATACCTTGTCAAATATGTCTGTTTACTAATTTTTATAGAGTATCCCTTATCATTATACGGTACATTCGGCAGCTGGAAATAACCGTTACTGTCAGTGTAGGTATAGTCACCTGTCTGAACGATTTCTACTTTAATACCTTTATTTATCTCCGGGTATTTAGTCTCCACATTACATTTTATATAACCGGCTAAAGTGTATGTTTTATTCTTAACCGGTACCGGACTAAATTCATAGGCGCCACAGTCAACTCCCTGATAGGAATTTCTCTTATTTCCGTCAAAGTCATACTCTGCACAGTTTGCAGGATCCCCTGCATTAATAGCCGACGATCCTTCTTTAATATGAAAATCGGGCAAATCGGAAGATAGGTCTATAAACTGTGGATCAACAAACTTTGAATGTTTGTCATTGCCAGTAATACTTCTGTATTTATCAAAGCTCTGTATATATTCATTCTTCCATATCCATTCAGAGCTTGCTGCTCCGCCAACAGAATAATAAATATTATAATCAAAGATATTCCCGTTGTTCTCCTTGTATACATTGGAAATAAACAAATTTTGATTCCCGCTGTATAATATGTTGTTGCAGAATATATTGCCGTTTGTACTGAACTGCATCAAAACTTCTCCGCAGCCTGTCCTCTTAGTGTCATTGTTGTAGAGAGTATTGTTTATAAATTTACAGTTTATCGTACTTCCTCTGTTTTTGTCATATCCGCCAAAAGCAATCCCTGTAAGATTATTATTGTAAAGAATGTTGTTCAAAACACTTATATTGCTGGTTGATTTTCCTTTATGTTCACTTGCTACCTCAATACCGATATCACAATTGTATACCCGATTCCTTTCTATTATTACATCCCTTGCTCCATCACTATATATACCACCGGCACAATACTCTTTTCCATAGGCAGGATTTCCATAAGAAGATATGAAACTAACCGTATTTCCTGCAATAATCCCATTTCTGGCCTGATCGTCGGTATATGAAGTATTTTCCCATCCAATTACCGCTATACCTATATTATCATTGTCATGAATATAATTATTTATTATCTGAAAGTCTTCCACATTACCATTAACGGCCAAAGCTTCACTTGACCCCAACTTACAGTTATATATCTCATTACCCTCTATAGTAATTTTTTTTGCAGGAATGGATGCGGTGCCATACACTGCAATACCGTGAGCGTTGCCAACCCTATTGTCCTTTGCCGCTGTTTCTATGTTATGTATCTTATTGTTCTTAATCTCAATATTGTTTGCACTTCCACGTATATGTATTCCTACAGGAACAGGATCAACAGCACTTGTTTTATAATTCCTGATCTCTAATCCTGAAATTCTGATAAAAGATTTATTTTCGATAAAGATCATTCCAGTGTATTCATTTGGAACTGTCAATCCGCTGCCATCAAGAATGGGATTCTCTCCTGGATAATTTGTTATTGTAATATAACCCTTTTGCTCCGAACCGGAAGATTTAATTGTAATATTCTCATTGTATATTCCACCCCGCAAATAAACTGTTCCCCCCGGCATAACCATCTCACATGCCTTTTTTATTGATTTAAAGGGCTTTTCAAAAGTACCGGGATTGTTATCGTTGCCATTAGGTGAAACATAATAGTTTATAACCTGAGCAGAAGTTATATTCACATTGAAACAAGCCGTAAAGATATATATAAAAGAAAATAACGCAATTGGGAATAAATTTTTTAACATAAAATCATCTCCCCTATCCATATCATCTAAATTTCTCTATATTTTACACCTGGACTATACAAATATTATATCTTTTTTTTATGTAATATAAAAGCCCTATATTTTTATCTCATAAATAGCATTAAAAATATTGGGCATTGCTCCCAAAAGCATTTTCTACATATAGGAAACTGCCCTATATCTTCTATTAATTTTTCCTTGTACATTTCATAATTAATTTTTATATTTTTAAATTAACCCGGTTTATGAGAAAAAATATTATTTAGTTCTATTGACATAATTTGAAAAAGGATATACAATTTATAATGTAATATTTTAGGATACATAACTAACATTTTTAACGTTTTTGCATTGTAGTGTTTTATTTTCCTGACCTCTTTTTGACACAATCAGGTTTGACTAATTATTGAATAACATTATTAGTAATTTTTTATGTATTCATTATAATTAGAAAATAATAGAAATAGATAATAATAGAAGCAGATATTTTATATTTGATAAGTTGTTGTTATTTTAGGGGTGGTATAATTTGAATATTTGGGTTAGTAAAAGTTGAGTCTTTCTTAGGCAAAAGTTCTGAAAGCAATATCACATGTTTATATTATTAATCGGTAGTAAATTTGCTGCAAAAAACATAGAAGTGCTTTATCTATTCTTTAATTATACTCTCCAGTAATAATTACAGCCATAAGAATGTGGAATTCCAATTAACATACGTCCTATTTTGGCGTTAAAAATCTATTTTATACTTTATTACCCCATCCCACGAAACATCAATTTATCCATGATAGTTTTTCGTCGGCTCAGTTGTATGGCAAAACCATTAATATTGACATAATATTAACTTAAATTTGTGTTTAAATATTTTTAATATTATAGATAAGCAATCTTTTTCAACTTTACATAAACTATTATTTAATAAATTTTTTATGATTTTTTTAGGAGGAGTAAAATGGAACTAAAAAACAAAAAAGTACTAGTAACCGGTGCCGACGGATTTATAGGGAGCCATCTCGTCGAAGCACTTTTAGAGGAAGGTGCAGATGTTACTGCATTTGTGTATTACAATTCATTTAACAATTGGGGATGGATTGATACTTTCCCGAAAGAAAAATTAGAAAAAACAAAAATATTCCAGGGAGATATCCGCGATGCAAATTGTGTAAGAGAAGCCGTTAAAAACGTGGAATGTGTTTTTCATCTTGCTGCACTTATCGCTATTCCTTACAGCTATTATGCACCGGAAAGCTACGTTGATACCAACATTAAAGGCACTCTCAATGTTCTGCAAGCATCAAAAGATTATGCAATCGAAAGGGTGCTTGTAACTTCAACTTCTGAGGTTTACGGTACCGCAAAATATGTGCCCATTGATGAGTCACATCCATTCCAGGGCCAGTCGCCTTATTCCGCATCCAAAATCGGAGCCGATAGAATTGCGGAGTCTTTTTACAGAAGCTATGATCTTCCGGTGACTATAGTACGTCCGTTTAATACTTACGGCCCAAGGCAGTCAGCCAGAGCGGTTATACCTACAATAATTTCACAGCTTTTATCCGGAAAGACAGAAATCAAACTTGGGAATTTGAGCCCAACACGAGATTTTAACTTTGTAAAAGATACCGTTAATGGTTTTATTGAAATAGCCAAGTCAGATAAGACCATTGGCGAAGAGATAAATATAGCAAGTGGTGTTGAAATTTCCATCGGAGATCTTTTTGAAGAACTTAGGCTGCAAATAAATAAAGACGCCAAAATAATCAATGACGAGATAAGACTGCGACCTGAAAAAAGTGAAGTAGACCGCCTGTTGGGGTCAAACAAAAAAATAATGCAGCTTACCAACTGGCAACCGAAATACGATTTGAGAGCTGGACTAAAAGAAACAATATCTTGGTTTAAAGATAATTTAGATAAATATAAAACAGATATATACAATGTTTAATTAAGCTTAGTTTATAAGGGGGAGTAAATATGCAAGCTGTAATTCTGGCCGGTGGTCAAGGAACAAGACTCAGACCATTCACCACCTGTATTCCAAAACCTTTGATGCCTATAGATGATATGCCTATTTTAGAAGTAATAATGCGACAATTGAAATATTTCGGGATAAAAAACATTATTGTATCACTAAATCATTTGGCAGACTTAATGATGGCATTTCTTCAACGGGGAGAAAAGCTAGGTCTTAACATAAGCTATGTCATTGAAGATAAAGCTTTAGGCACGGCTGGCCCCCTATCCATCATTGATAACTTGGAAGAAACCTTTTTAGTTATGAATGCAGATCTATTGACAACTATAGATTTCGGAAATTTAATAGATTTTCATAAGCAGAATGGCTTCGATGCAACTATATCCACATACAGAAAAGAAGTGAACATAAGCCTTGGAGTAGTAAAATCTTCTGATAACAATTTTGTTGACTATATTGAAAAACCAACCTACAAATTCGATGTAAGCATGGGAATATATGTGTTCAATAAAAGTATCGTAAAATATATACCTAAAAATGAAAAAATGGATATACCGGATTTAATACTCAAACTCAAAGAAAATAACAAGAGAATCGGTTGTTATCGCGCTGACTACGATTGGCTTGATATCGGAAAATTTGATGATTATGAAAAAGCAGTAAATGTATTTAGGGAAAAGAGGAGCGAATTTTTGCGAAATGGATAAAATACTTTTCCTGGGTTCGAACAGCTTCACAGGATTCTATTTTCAAAAATTTATTAAAGACAAAGGACTTGACAAGGAATACAAGTTTATTGGTACAGATATTTCCGATGTCCATAATAACAATTTTTCGGTCAGCGACTACATAAAGCTAAATCCTTTGGACAAAAGTGAACTTGAAGATGTTATTATTAATTTAAAACCCAATTATATAATAAACTTTATCGGTACCTTTTCCGGTGCAACATATAACGATTATATCAATATAAATACCAATATATCAAAGAATATTTTTGATATATTGGTAGAAAACAATCTTGAGGTCAAAAAAGTTCTTTTGATCGGTTCTGCAGCAGAGTATGGAATTGTTAAGGATATGCCCATAAAGGAGGATAGCTGTAATAATCCTGTAAATTATTATGGGCTGTCAAAACTTTTTCAAACTCATATTGCAAAATACTATCATAACAATTATGGTATTAACGTCAATGTGTTAAGGACTTTCAACATCATCGGAAAAGGTATTTCAAAAAGTCTGTCAATAGGAAACTTTATAGACAAAATTGAAAAAGCCAGAGACGGTGATTATATTACTGTAGGCAATTTATTTCCCAAGCGGGATTTTCTGCATATTGAAGATGTGGTTGAAGCCTACTGGGAAGTATTGAAAAAAGGTAAAACCGGCGAAATATATAACGTATGCAGCGGAAAATCAATAGCAATAGAAGATATTTTTTTAACTTTTGTCAGAATGTCAAGCAAAAAACTATTCCCCTTAGTGGACGAAAAGCTTATAAAGAAGGATGAAATAATGGACATCTATGGTGATAACAGCAAAATTAAAAATGATACGAATTGGAGTCCTAAAATCGATATTTTAAATGATAAGGCTTACAATGTATTTTGAATAATATAATTTTTAGCAAGTTATATTTATTGTTCAAATATGTAAAACAGAAGCAGCTAAATTGCTGGTTCTGTTTTTATTTTCAAGTCCCGCTATTTTATCATAAACACTTGATTTTTCATATCCTTCAAATACAACAGCAGCAATATATACGCAATAATTACAGTAAAGGCACTTGCAATCATAAAGCCTAATCCTGGCAAACCATCCCTGCCAATAAGTGTGGTCATAAACATCACTGACACCATATAAAAAGCCGATATGTAATATGCAAATTTTCTCTCATCAAAATAAAGCAGTACTATTTTTACCACATACATTATTACAGTAAACCCCATAGCTAGTACACACATCCAAAGTATAAAATACGTTTTAAAATCGGCAAAAGGTCCTTTTCCCACCTTAAAAGAGAAGAATATCAACAAACTCATGACCGCTAACTGCACAATGCATAACTTATAGAAAAAAAGCAATACAGTATTTTTAAGTCTCCTCATAAAAAACTTTATCTCGTTATAAGTTCCATAGTTTAGAATTGCATCAAAAAACTCATTGCACTTTATATGCAGTTCTGTTTCGAACTTAACCACAAAAAAGATCAATCCCGGAATGATGCTGAGAACTCCTATGAAAAAAGGAAAATCAAAGTCTTTCTGTACTGTAAAAAATCCGTTTACAATATAGTTTTCATCCGTAAATCTGTAATATAAGCACGGAAAATACAACCCAACGGTATAAAAAATCCCCGTCAGCCATAAATCGGGAAATTTTCTTATATATGTAAACCATTCAAAATAGCTTCTGTCTTCTTCCCCGAAAACATTTCTTATTTGTACCAAAAGTAACAAGGCCGTTACAAAAAAACCTGCTATAAAGCAAAAAAATATGTAAAAAATCTCATACTTCACCGACACAAGCCTAATAAACAATAGCAGTATTATCGTTACTATATTTCCTGCTGCGAATCCCGCTATTATTCCTGTATGGTCATTAGCAGCAGATAGATATATCATTTCCAGCCATATAATGCTTACTATGGAAAGGAGAATCAAAATACAAAAAGCATATTTAATCGGAAGCTTTGCAAACACAGTAAGAGCACCCGAAATTAAAAGGCTGAAAATAGTTGAAGGAAGTATTCCTCCATAAAACGAAGCCATAACTTTTTTGTATTCCTTCTGATAAATACAGTCAGAAATATATCGGGTCAAAATAAGGGAGTATATCCCGGTAGTTATTGATGAAAGCATAAAAGTATATGTAACAGTAACTAATATATGGTCCCTCGGAATGGTTGAGTAGGTATCCTTCCTAAGCAATAGTCCTGCAATAGTTACTGCAAACAAACACAACAACATAGGACCATTAAGTGAGACGACAGCTAAGCCATAAGACCTTATTTTATGAATAAAGCCGGTATCCTTTTCTATCATTCTTTTAAGTTGAAATCCAATTCCTGCCATTTCTTTTCACCTTTTCAAATCCTCATATAGTTTTCTGTAAGAACTTCCCATATAATCTATGGTGTAATACTGCTGAACTCTTTTTCTTGCAGCCTGCCCCATTTTCATCCTCAAATCCTTGTTTTTTGCCAATTTGACTATAGCTTCTCCTAAAGCGTCTGAATCCATAACTCTGGCAACTATGCCTGCCTCACCGATATTGTCAAAAGTACCGAGTACAATTTCGGAACAGCTGCCCACATCGGTCACTATAGCCGGTTTCCCTGAAGCCATAGCTTCAAGCAGGGACAAAGGTTGACCTTCACTTATGCTGGTCAATATAAAAACATCAAAGGAATATAAGGATTTTAAGTATGTTTCATAATCCACTTTCCCAGTAAAAGTTATGTTCTGGATATTTCGCTTTTCGACATAATCCAAAACATATCGGCTGTACTGCGGATCTTCATCATTTGGCCCTACTATAACCAATCTCATTTTATCGTCATATAACTGCTGAGCTTTTTCAAAAGCCCTTACTAACGTAATAATATCTTTAATGGGTACAATTCTGGCAATTGTGCCCACTACAAAATCATCCCCGTAAATTCTGTCCTGCTCAGGAAAGTTATAGTCCTCCGTATTCATTCCATTTGGAATAATAACTGTCTTTTCCCTGTCAGCACCAAACTCTATTTGAACTTCTCTGTTTCTTTGAAACTGTGATACAATTTTATCGGCAAAATTATATGCACATAAGGACATGGAACGAAAGTACTTTATCCACAATTCTTTTATATATCCTAAGATAAAATCTGACTTGAGTATCTCCTCTTCTCTTTCCCTGACATAAATCCCATGCTCAGTAAGTATAAACGGCTTTTTTGAATTATACCGTATTTTACTTCCCACTATCCCCGGGAACCCCGCCGAGACACTGTGATATATATCTGCCTCAGGAACATGTCCCTGCAAGACATGAAATTCGTATATAAACATTGTACGTATGGACCATAAAAAATCGTTGTAGGGAGCATTCTGAAAATCCTTGTTATATATATAATCCACAATCTCATAAAAATCTGCACTGTTAAAAAAGTCTATCAACCTGTATTTTTTCAGCTTATCAACAAAATCGAATACTTGAGCCCAATCAACTTTTTCCCCGGAAAAATGCTTGATAAGCAATTCCTGCTGCTTGCTGCTTTTAACTATCCTGGACGGAAATCTCTTTGGCTTTTTCTTAAGGGGAGTATCCAAAAATACTTCTTCTATATGTATCATATTTTCAGGAATCTTGCACACAAATTTCCCCTTGTCCGATTCCCTGGCTGCTATTGTATAAAGACTTAATTTGTAGTCGGGAAAACATTTCATATAAATATTCATCCAGCTTGATATCCCGCCGGTCATATAGGGATAGCTTCCTTCAGCTATAAAGCACAAATTCATATCGCACCTCTGATATCTTGCTCCAAGTGATTTCTCCAAAAAGTAACAATTTCATATGCTCGTTTAGACAAAACAATATCTTTAGACCTCATCTTTTTCAAAGTATCTTTAAAGCCGTCTATATTTCCGCTGAAATAGTAAAACTCCAATTTTGACAAATAAGGCTTGTAACTGTTCGGATATGCCTTTGCAAACTTATCACAAGTCTTTTCAGCTTCTTTGAAGTTTTTAATGGCAATTTCATTCTTTATCTTTTGCACATAAAATTCTTTTTCTATGTTTTGAGCCGAGGAAAAATAGAAATCGAATATCTCAGAAAGTTCTTTTCTTTTTAAGAAAGTATTGGTATTATTGAATTCTTCCCAGATTATCAAATCCAAAAACGCCCTGATAAAATTCTCACAAACATTTATATTTTTTGGATCTTTCAAATAACATTCCCGTGATTCTGAATAGTTTTCATTTATCTTTTGTCTATAATCACTAATAGCCGTTGAAGCATAGTGAACCACTTCAGGATCGTCATCCCGTACAATTTTCTCTAAAAAAGGGTATATCTTTTTAAAATCTCCTTTAACAGATTTAAAAGCATATTTTCTTTTTTTATTGATATCTTTTATTTCTAAAACATCCACAATGGGCAAAGTATTTATATAATCCACATTAGAAGTATCGGATATTATTTCATCAAATTCCTCTTCATCTCCATCAATCTCATAAAGCGAGCTTTCAATCAGAAAACCGTTTTTAACAAGAAAATCGGCAATTATAAACAGGAACACTCCAAAATAAGGTATAAATATGCATAATAAAAACTTCGGAAAATTAAAATCTTTATTTGTTATTTTTCTGTATAGAAAATATATTGTACTTACAAAAATATTGCCCCCAAGTAAAACCAACAAAGAATTATTCAATACAATCTCCCCTGTAAATGAATTCAGTTAATAATTTCAATCAATATTTGCATTGTAAAAATCCGTCACCAAATTATATATAAAATACATTTGCGATTCAACATTTACGTTCATTTTCTCGAAAGGAACATTTCTTATAACAATCAGGCTATCCACTTTTTTTGTCTTCCTGTTGAAAACAGGAACAATAATCCTTATACTGCTTTGCAATTGTGTATTAAAGAAAACTTCATTTTTTTCAAAGGAATTTTTAATCATGTCATAATCCAAACCCGGTTGATATTTTGATAAATCATTCCTTGTTTCAAGTTTGACCTCTTTGAAACCGGTAAGTTCATTAATGACCTCAGGTAATATCTGAGTTATACGTTTTCTGTTTTCATTAAGCGTTTTAATAGCATTATATACATTTGAATAGCTGTATTCATAGGTTTTTAACTGCTCTGTAAGTAACGAAGCAGATTTTCTGGTATTTACGAGGTCTGCCTGGACTGTCTTAAAAAGTTCTTCCAACTCAATATGAGTAAACTTTTTTATTTTATTTTCTTTAATTTCAACTGACTTTTTATAGCCTGAAATCAAAGCTATACTGAAATATGCCAAAAACCTTTCTAATGTATTCAAGTTCATTAAATCCAATAAACCCGAATCCGAGAAAGGAAAGTAGTGCAAAAACATACATAATGCACCGGTATACAAAGCCACATTTATACCATAGGTCAAACCTATAATCATAACCAAAACAATTGCCATATCGTAATTGAATCCGGTATATTTCATAAACTCTACGACAAGAAAACTGAAAATGGTAGCTTCCATCCATGCCTTATATTTTTTCCACAAAGACTTTATTATATCGCCTGCACCATACAGTCTATCTGCAAATAGTCTCTTTTTAAGATTTCTACTCTTATACCATTCATAGGTTTTGAGAAAACCCTCTGAGAAGGATGTATTGTCTTCTACTCTATTTATAACATTCTTATCTAACGGATACCTCATCTTAGCTTCAAATTTGAAGTTCACTTTTATCTCATTTCTGCTGAATATATTTTTTGCCTTCCTGATAATATAATTTATATCCAGTACTTCACCTTTAATTTTGTAATTACCGGTAAAATTACTGGCTAATGCAGTAGTAGTAAGTATCCTGATCAAATCGGATATGTATATTAATTCAATATCTTTAAATATTGACCATACTTCCCGATAGGTATGGTGTTGGAAAGCATCAATAATATCCAATACAATTGAGCCCTCACCGTTGCTGTCCAACCCTGGTCCGTAAACCGGAGGCACACGAATAATAAGCATATTTAAACCATATACATCTTTATACATGTTGCAGTAAGTCTCACAACTCTTTTTGTATGCACAGTACAGAAAAAACTTTGGATGAGTCTTATAAAGCATTTCATGATTCATAGCTTCATAGGTGTATAAATAGGATGTGGAAATATATACAAATTTCTTCACTCTATGCTCACAACATAAGTCAAGAATATTTATCAGCGGAGAAATATCTTTTCCGCTCTCCAACCAATTTTTTCGATCAGAATTCCCAATTAAATAGTAAACAATATCAAATTGTCCTATCTCAAAAATTTCTCTGCATTCTCTACTTATTGCATCAATTCTATAATATGATGCTTTGGAATTCAATTTTAAATTCTTAGGTTTATCGGCGATATCTATAATTGAAACATTCTGTTCAAAAGCCAAAAGGCTTTCTGCCAGACTTCTGCCAATAAATCCGTTTCCCCCAACTATTAAAACATTCATACTACATTCATTGACTCCCTTTAGTAAGGATATTTTTATTAAAAAACCTATAGCTGTACTTTCAGACAACTGCTTAACCGGAATTGCTGACAGCAATATTGATTAGAATTTTGAAACCACTAAAGCAGAAATCAACAATAAAATTAATATAGGCAAAATATAGAAACAAAAGCCACACCTAAAGTCAACCTATATATGCTTATATCTATTATACTTATATCTATCAATCCTAACTTATTTTAACATAAAATTATTACATCATCAACATCTCGAATAATGCAAAAAACTATAAAGCAAATTTTTTATATGCCTTTATAATTTGCAATAATATTTCTTGCTGCTGTCAATGCTACCTCCATTATTCTCTTGCAATCAGTTGTATTTGTATGGTAGCCTGAGGATTTTGATGTACGCTGTCTGATTACAATTACCTCTGCATCGATATCCTCTTCGTATGTTACAATTATTTTTTTATGTTCCGGAATACTTCTCACATACTGTTCCAGTCCAAAACCTCTTTTGGCTGCTATTACACAGTAAAAATAAGGATACCTTGAGCTTTCTACCAAGTTTATATTAATTTGAGCCTGAATACCGTAAAAATCATCAGGCATGTTTTCAAAAGATACGGTAAACCTGCTGTCCTTTGGAATACTTTTTCCGTTTTTATCTCTGGCAAGCAAAAGTGCCGGCTTAAAAAATTCTCCATCTCGCTTTATGGTTTTAAAAAACTCTTCCATACTATTTATAATACCTGCTTTAATATTCAAATCGTCTTGTTTCTGCACCTGTTTCATTCCATTAAACCAAAGGGGCAACACAAGAATTATTACATCTGTTATAAAAATTCCTCCAACAGCATCATTAACCAGCAGGATCCTTAAAAAAACATAGACACACATCAGAGCAAAAGCGGTTAATATAAAGCCTATAATACCCGTTCCATTGCTTATATCAAGTATATCCCTGTCCCAATTTACCGTTTTTCTCTCAAGTTCCTTTATCTGACGAATTTGTTTCATATCAACCGAAGTCCAGTTATCATCGACCCTAAAATCCTTAAGACTTATACGATTGTTATAGCCCCGGATTAAGTTCAGCAGAGTGGCACATACCAAAAAAACAGCTCCCGGCCATGCCTTCAAAAATAAAATCTGAAATAAAAAGCCTGAAGCTACAAATGCTAAATATAGCATCATCCTTTTTGAGTAAGAGAGCTTTTCAAACATATAAAACCTGACATTGTCCCGTTTTTCCGGTGGCAGAAAACCTGGCAGACGAATCCCGTTACTCATATATTATACTCCTTCCTTTTAACAACCCCATTGACTTCCATTTCGATTTGAGTTCTTCGCAACCATGGGCTTTAAAATAAAGCGGGCATGCACCCTGACATGCAGCAAAACTCTTACACTGTTTGCATTCCTCAGGTGCTGCTTCCTTTCCTCTAATCCACTCACATCGTTTTTTATTCCATACGGCCTTAAATCCTTCAGTTAAAATGTTGCCAACAGGCTCCGACCAGCTTGAGCATGGAAGTATGTTCCCTTTCGGGTCAACGGAAAGCAGTCCTTCACAGGCACTGCATCCCTTATTCCCAAGTCCCTCTGCTATAGGATTGAATAAGCATAAAGGCGTGGGAGAGTACCACATATATTTGATTCCTTCCCTTTCAGCCTCCCTCTTTATGCTCTTTACTATTTCTCCTATTTCTGTATAGCTTACAGTCAAATCATCATCTCCCCCGCGTCCGGCAGGTATTACTAAGTTGGAGGAAAACCTTTCTGCTCCGATGCTTTTACAAAATGCAGGATACTCAAGTAAGCTGTCTTTATTCATTTTACATATGGTAAAGTGAGGATGCACAGCTATCCCGGCTTCTTTAAGAGCTTTAAACCCAGCCACCGAAGCGGCATAGGAACCCGGAACTCCTGTAATTGCATCATGTTCTGAAGCATTGGCAGATTCAATACTCACCTGTGCCGACGCAAGACCAGCCCTGGCAAGTTCTCTTGCCATCTTTTTAGTTATTAATGTGCCATTTGTTATAAGATTTACTCTCATTTTGTTTACTTTCGCCGCATATTTTATGAGTTTTGGAAGGTCTTTATAAGTAGTGGGTTCTCCTCCCGTAAAAGAAACACTCGGCACTTCTGCTTCATACCGAATAATATCCAGAACCTTTTTAAAGCCTTCCGTATCCAGCTGCCTCTCAGTTTTATTCTGAGTACAACCGGCATAACAAAAGCGGCACTTAATGTTACAGGCATAGGTAAGCGCCACTTCCGATAATACAGGAAGTTCAATGTATCCAAGATTAAATTCTATTCTGCGTATAGCTGCCGTGTTATAGTTTTCACACACTTCATTGTTCCATACACGCAAAAAATCCACAAAAAACCTTTCCAACTGAGCCTCGGTTTCAGGCCAATCCGACCTGGCATCAATTATGTCCCGAATGGAACCGCCCTCCAAAATATGTGCAATAACACGGGCTCCTGTAGTATTAAGTTTAAATGCTTCGTTTGGCATCCGAATGAGTACATTATCACTTAGACGCATAAAAACGTAAGGTTTAATTTTTTTTAAAAAATCATCCACCCAGGACAATCTATGTTTTTTCACCGCGCACCTCCGCTTACACAGGCAGAGTGACACGCTGAATGGCAAGCTGAATGGCAGGCCGAATGGCAAGCTGAGTGACACGCATCATGGCACGCTGAGTGGCAGGCATCATGGCATGCCGAATGCCAGGCAAATTTACCGGATTTCGAATCTAAAACAGATTTAAACGTTGTATTCCCAGGATTAACCGGTATGACTTCCTCATATCTGTTAAAATCTTCTCTGCGCCTGTCATAGCTCACACCAGTGTAGTAAAAATACCAATAAGGCCAGTAACCTATATTGTCGTCTTCTTCATATATTTCCTCTTTTTTCACCGAATCGGTATTTCTCTCTTCATAAGCTTTGGACATTTTCTCCAAATAGTACTTTTTAGTAGCTTCTATATCACAGTCCCAAGTCTTTTGCTGCACATTATCCACAAGTTTTTGCAAAATATTTTCTATTTCTTTTCCGCTAAATTCACCATCTTCGGCAGCATCATACATCATACGCTCATAAACACTTAAATCGGACAAGGATTTATTATGGTCAAGGCGACGAACTTTAATAGGATTTTGTGAAACTTCTTCCAAATACCCCTGATCCACAAGTTTGGATAAAATGGCAGAAAGTATAGTTTTATAAGGTGTCCCTATTAAAAGGGCCACTTCTAAATCATCCAAATTTTCTGCAATGGTTCCGTCTTTTCTGAACGATGCTATTTCAAGAACCGGAGGTTCCCAGTCTGTCCTTGCCCACTCAATTTCATCCTTTGTAGTTTGAGCTTTCGCCATGGATCTATGCTTTTTGCCAACAGCCATAAATGTTACTAAAAACAGTGCCCCAAGTACAACTAATAAAGCAATTCTTCCGGAACTTTCATTTTCCCGTCTGTAATTTTCATTACCCTGATTATACCTATAGTTTCTTTGAGGTATATCATGCTCTTCTTTATATCCATCCCCAGCATTATATTCAGGTATTTGGTCAAAAACATCCTCATTTATATACTGCTGAATCTCAAACTTAAATTCAGCTTCAGGGTTATCCTTGTGAAGCAATACTTGTACCCTGGGAATCCCTTCAATCAAAGCTACCCTATAGTCAATCAAATATTTTTCATTCATCCATTTTTCCGTAGCAAAGCCATTATCCAGTAAAAATTGCTCTATCTCTTCCCTTGTCCCGGTTTGCTCAGGATATTCCAAAGGGTAATTTATAGTAACAGTATAATGATCCATTGCCTCATCCCACTGGACAGGTGCCCAAATGAATGCCACAAGTTCTTTCCCATCTTCTGCAGTTGTCCTGACAAGATACAGTGCATCTGCCATATTGGCCACAAAACGCAACTTATATGTCAGGTATTCTCCACCCAACCGTTGTTCATTGGAATTGACTATGTCGTATTTTCCGCCTCCAAGATTTATTATGTCAATTTTATGGGATGTATTGTCATCGGTTATTACACAGCAATAGTCATAATCAAATATTGGAGTAATTCGGTCAAACCCTTCCATTGTAAATGCCAACATCGTTTTACCCGGTACTAAATTATACCGGATAGTGTACGAAACAATGGCATTGCCGTCAGGCAATAAATTCACGTCGGTTTCTACAAATCCTAAATTTGCAACAGAAGATGCATTAACATTTAAAACAGATAACAAAACAACAAGTAAAACAGCAAAGCCAAATAAAATTCTTTTAACCATAGATCCACCTTTTTTATTTTAAATTTATTATTTTATTATATTGAACGCCTGAAAAGAGTTTTATTAAACACAAAGCGTTCAAAAAATAATATGCACAGCCTCGAAAAAAAAAGAATTCCGAATTCCAAATATTTATGAAAAAATGTATATTGCAAATATTTTAATCTATAACTTTATTATTTCCCACTTTTTAATTGTACTCTATTTTATTCCTGTATACAATTAAAAAGTAACAAATACCCAAAAAATGAAATTTTATAAATATACTTGACATTACAAACTTTCTGCATTAAAATAATGTCCGTCTCTCTCAAGTGCGTATGAAATATTTCATTAATTTAGGGATATAGCCAAGTCGGTAAGGCACCAGACTTTGACTCTGGCATTTCGCAGGTTCGAGTCCTGCTATCCCTGCCATAGGGGCCATTAGCTCAGTTGGCAGAGCACTTGACTTTTAATCAAGGTGTCCCGCGTTCGAGTCGCGGATGGCTCACCAAAATACCTGTAACTTTATAGTTACAGGTATTTTTATTAACTATGAAATATTGCTTATTAAAAATACCCCTTTTATGAAGGGGTATTTTCAACACAACTTCCAAATATCATATTTTTTCTATATTCTTAATTTATATTGGTCTGCAAACTAACCTTGTAATTTTTTATATCCGATACCATCCTTACAGACAAGTATACAAATGTGGAAAACGCTACAATGATAGCCAGCAAACTGATTTGAGTTATATTCTTTCTTATGTTCCTTATTTGCTTTGCAACAACTTTTTTCTCAACTCCTAAGTTCCACATTCCTATTACTTTTCCGCTGGCATCTTTAAGCGGAATATATTTTGCCATATACTTTTTACCTGCAATATCAATCTCTCCAACATATTCCTCGCCACGCTTCAAAACAGTATCCACAATTTCACTCGGTGCTTTAGTTCCAATAGTTTTTGTGCTGTCATATGATGAACTATTGGTTGAAACACTTATATCTCCCATAAAAACAGTTGAGAAATAATTATCATTATAATTTATTCTGTTTAATACAACATCATTGTCATTTAAACAAACTTTACCTTTATACAATTTGTCATCTTTTATTGACCAATCTCCTTTATAAATTTCATCAAAAAGCATAAGTCCCAATTTAGAGTTTACATCAAGTCTATCCTTTATATTGCCGTTTTCAAGATTATTGACAACATTTCCGATTGTAAATCCCTGTATGGTAAACCATATTATAAAAAATGTAAATATAAGCACCAATGACAAACTGATAACTCTTTGTTGTGTTTTATTGCTGCTTTTATTGGTTTCAAGAAATGAAACCTTGAGGGTATCAATATCGGTAAGAAATTTCTTAGCATAGAACATCAATATTATACAACCTATTATCCCGCACAATATCGAAATAACTACTATTGAAGCTCTCATAGCAATTATTTGCATCCGCTGATTTCCAATAGCAGAATTCGGTACAGCGACAGACCACATTCCAATAATCTTTCCGCTATTATCCCTTATAGGCATATATTTAACAGCATATTTTTCACCAAAAATATTTTCAGTTCCTTCATAGTTAGTTCCTTTTCTTAAAACACTCTCAACCACTTCATTTGGTGCTCTCTCTCCTAATGTCCTTTCACCTTTCGCATTCCGTTCACTGGTAGCCACTTTTTCATCAGCTAAATATATACTTACATGAGCACCGGTCTTTTCTTTTATTTCATCTAACACATTAAAGGAATTGTCTACCTGATTGTCTCCTATGAGCAATTTGCCACTTTTTATTTTCCAACTGCCGACATATTTGCTGCTGATAATATTAAGGCCCATGTCTGAAATATTATCCACTTTTGTTTTAATACTCTTATCCATTAAACTGTTAACTCTACTGTTGGTGACCAAATAGATGGTTGCTGTAAATAATGCTATAAGCAATATGGATACCCTCAACAGTTTTCCCTTTAGCATAACTTTTTTCTTCACGTGACCTCTCCCCTTGTCGTTAATTTTTATATATCTATTTAAAATTTAATCGATAAAAATATAACCTAGATAATACTACAATAATCATCAAAAAGTTTCAACATTTCATTAAAATTGTAAAATCTACAAAAAGAACCTGACCAAACTCTTTAAAAGATACGACATTATTTTCAGATCGCGTCAGTGCGAATACTTAGGATTTTCCAATATTTGAGGATATTATTTTACAATAAATTTTATAATATGTCAAAAATTCGTTACAAATATTGTAAACTACTTTCCTAAATATTTCAAGCATGAAAATAACAAAAAATCCCATTCTATTGTTAAACTCTACTCTCACCTTTATATAAGTTCTTCATCATTATCCTGATACTCACCTAAAGTCCACTTTTTCTTATGCACAACTTTTTCCGATTTTAAAGTTTTCAACAGTTCATACGACAGCAATTATTTCTTATAACTGAATTTCAAGTTAACAGAGAATATACTTTCCACAAAATGTTCACATCTTATCAACAGTTTCTGTGGAAAAGTAAATTCAAACTGATTTTATTAAAAAAATAACTTTCGCTATAACCTGAATTAAGTCATAGGCGAAAGTTATGTTTCAATTTGTTTTTTATTGCTTTTAGTTATTCTTATCTACATGCAGCAGAACTTTTAACATTTCCGATATTCAAATTTTAATTTCTGACACTCACAACTTTGCCCATAAAGAGTATACTGCCGGTTACATTATCAGCTATTACAAACATGAACGGCTTGTTAGCAGTAAAGGCATCCGGTATTGAAGGTGTTGCCATTCCTATAGTAGTTATAACTGAAGCCTCAGTCCCCTTTTCATTCACGTCAATTACAGCTTTGTGTTTAATATCACCTATCCATGGGGCGTTATCTGAAATTCCCGAGAAATCAGCTCCATAGGAAAAGGCTTCACCCATGCCCAATTCTGTTAATTTTCCAATTATATCTCCAGGTTCATATTCAATTTTGAAGCGAGGAATACTTAACCTTACATTAGACCTCATTGAAAGTTTGCTTTTTACTTCGTTCCATTTATTGTTGTCAAATTGTGAAATAAAATCATTAACATTATCTTTTTCCGGAAGAATACAATACATTGAGACGTTTCTGGAACCGTAAGGAATCTCAACAGCTCTATATTCTGAAGTTTGAGCATACTTGTATTTGCCGGTTCTATTCATCATCGGCACAAGTTCCTTTTCACCTTTGATATTTGTAAAGTAACTGTTTGTAGTCTGCGTTATATCAAACTTGTCGGTCCAACTCCCATTAAAATAGATAGCATTCATAAGGTACAAAACTATATTGGATTGGATAGGTGATTTTATCACATTGTTTATCTTACCTTTTGTTGCGTCGGATATCCATTTATTCATAATGTCACATGCTTCGGGACTTGAAAAATCCAAAAAGGAACTATAAGCATCAAATACTTCATTATTTTTATTTAAAAAGCTTTCTTTTATTTGAGAGTTTTCCTTAATCCATATGGAATTGGCAACATCCAGCTCAATCTGAGGGTAAAGTTTTTTGAAGTAATCCAAATGAGCTCTGTAGCTTTGATTTATTTCATCATCAGTCATACCTTTGTAATTAAGAGCTTCTGCCATCGCATCTTTTGTGGTGGTATCTGCCCCCTGGTATGCCATCGACAGTGCCATGGAAATGCTGAAAGGCGAGAAAAATACGTTTTCCTCCAAGTCATCTTTGCTGAACTTTTGGAAAAGATCTGCAGCAAATTGAGCATTGGCATTTACAAACTTCTCATTTACTTCTGCATCATAGGTAATCGGTTCAGGCATAATAACGGAATTTGTTGTAAAAGAAAAACCGGTAACAATTTTATCATATACTTTGAAATCAAATCGATTTTTGTCTCCCAGTTGATTTTCAACAGGATATTTTATAACTTTATGCATAAGTGCCATTGTTACTCCACCGCTGCCAACGTACTTTTCTATCTTTACTCCCGATGTGTAAAAATACAGTTCACCGGACTGGGATGTAGTACATTCAAGCTTGCCTTCATCAGCAATCCTGTATCCGCCATCATTAAAGGTAATTTCTACTTGGATATATTTTTGTTGGTTAGCTCCGGTTTGATATGAGTTATCTATTACAAGCTTCAGAGAAACATTTTCAGCCGGTGGAACAAACGGGATCCAATCCTCTTTAGGTGTCGGAGTAACTGGTATTTCAAAGGTAGGAGTTGGTTGACTGTCGTTCCCTTCCGGATTAAACGGTAAACTCTTAGTCATTCCAAGCAAATACTTTTTTAAAATCGCAAGGTCCAGAGAATTAATCTCTCCATCTCTATATACATCGGCATGTTCCATCCAATTATCTCCGGAAGGAGCTCTGGTATAAAGTAAGTATGTCTTCAGCAGTGCATAGTCAATTGAATCTACAGAATTATCGCCATTCAAATCACCAAAAAGACTTTCAGAAAAAACCGGGATGACATAGAACAATTGGCATAAAACTATTATAGCCAGAATCAAGGAAAATTTTTTGATTTCCTAAGCATAGATATACCCCCTTTAAAATAATGGTTTATATTTGCATTTTATCATAATACTTACTCAATATTAAATTAATGTTATAGTCTCAAGTAGTGGTGTAAATTTCGTGGAGGCTAATTGACAAAAGTAACCACGATATGATTTCTACTTTAT
>ENA-OWOZ01000483-OWOZ01000483.1-bioreactor-metagenome-genome-assembly--contig:-NODE-483-length-50272-cov-4.755334_pt1 | contig 50272 bp, 49 predicted proteins | sample MGYA00238140_ERZ651804 | MGnify/ENA primary metagenome ERZ651804 (study PRJEB26910, sample SAMN07631232) | bioreactor metagenome | isolation source: Switchgrass digestor | place: USA: Dartmouth...
GTCATTTTTCCCGCGTCGTCTGTTTTTCTATCGAGTGTATTGACGAAGCTTTTCAAAGGCTCATACTGCAGCCGTTGAAGAAAACTTAATTATTAATTACACACTTACGAAACTACACCGGTTGGTTTTATTACTGACCGGAGCGTAGAGTTCCCACGGACGGAAACTTACTGCCTTTGAGCACGGACGCAAATAGGCATGGGCTTGCAAGGCGAATGAGCTGCTCTAACGACTGGGACATTTTTCAGAGATGAATGCAGAACTATTATGAATAGCTCGGCAAGGTGAGCCATATACCTTGCCGAAGAAATGGAGGAGTAATTTTGAATATAATGTCATATGTAAAAAAAAGATCCCTTTGGATGCTTCATGTGGGATGCAGCGGATGCAATGCATGTTCAGTGGAACTTTCAGCATGCTTTGAACCCCGCTATGATATTGAAAGGTATGGCATAAGAGCTGTTGATAGTCCTGAATATGCTGATATTCTTGTAATTACAGGCGCGATTAATGAAAAAAGCAGCATACTTCTGGAAGCAACGTTGAAGCGCACATATAAACCGATAATGCTGATGGCTGTTGGAAACTGTGCATGTTCGGGAGGTGTTTTTCAGCAAAAAAACAATTATCTTAAAGCAGTCAGCGGAATAGAGAACGCAGATGTATATGTTCCCGGTTGTCCTCCTGAACCTAAAGTCATAATAGACGGATTTAAAATAGCAATACAGAAAAATGCGGACAGCGATATGTATAAAAGCAAGAGAGAGCAACCGGATGAGAATAATTCAAGCAGTGTTATTAATATAGCACTAAATGAAACGGTTTTAAATGCTGCAAATTCTGAAGCAAAGAAAAGCGTATAAGCAAGTTTTGCAGGAGGGTTGGTATGGAAACAGTATACAGCAGGGTGGGGATATTTGACAGAAGTTGCCTGATAGATACGGGTAAGTTAATAGAGATTGCTTATTATTTGGCCTCTGAAGGCAGGAGATTTATCACTTTAACTTGCGGAAAAGAAATCAGCGGAAGATATATACTGATGTATCATTTCGAAGTTGACATGAAAATCGTAAGCTATAAAGTACGTATACATGAAAAAGATAAAATCCCAAGTATTTCATTAATTTATCCTTCGGCTTTGCTTATCGAAAATGAAATTGCAAAAAGATTTAATTTAAAATTTGCATTTTCACAGTGCGGCTCTCAGCCTGTTGAACCGGATGTTAAAAATGCAGGAAGTAAAAAAAGGGTAATATACTCATCGTCTGATGAAGAAAGAGAAGTGCTTTTCGGGCCAATCCATCCTGACCTTATGGAACCCCTGGGATTAAAACTGCTGCTTCATGATGATACAATAATTGATGCAAAACCTGTAACAGGCTATGTAAGCAGAAAAATTGAAGAAATGCTGATAGGAAAGAGCATTATCAATGCTAACAGCTTGATACAGCGAATTTGCGGAAGATGCAGCATATCCCATTCACTGGCTTACTGTCAGGGTATTGAGGAATTATACGCTATTGATATTCCCGAAAGGGCTAAATATCTTCGCATTATATGGGCTGAACTTGAAAGGATTCAGCATCATTTATCCCTGCTTTCAAATATAGCCGATATACTTGGTGCAGGTTTATTATCAGCACAGATTAACAGAATAAAGGAAAAACTGCTTGATATATTTTATGAAGTTAACGGTAAAAGGTATGTCACCGGTATGATAATTATAGGAGGCATAAATGCCGACATAGATAGGGATGATGAAATAAAAATAGTAGTTACCCTTGATGAAGCATTAAGCCAGATAAAGCTGATAAGGCAAAAAATGATGAATAATAAGATTATCAGAAAAAGGCTCTGCCAGGTGGCTGAAATATCCGCTGATCATGTATTAAAACTGGGAGTTGTAGGACCGGCAGCAAGAGCCAGCGGTGTCGTAAATGATGTCAGAGCTTTGAACAACAGTATATATAGATGTCTTGATTTCACGCCTGTAATCGTGCAAAATGGCGACTGTTATTCAAGAATATCTCTGCTGTTTGATGAAATCATACAATCTGTAAATTTAATTGAACAATCTATAGATAATATACCCGGGGGAAAGGTGCATACTGAGGTAAACTTCAATTCTAAAGGGGAGATAATTTCAAGAGTTGAGCAGCCTTCAGGAGAGCTTATATATTATATAAAGACAGGAGCTAAGGGATTTATCGAAAACATATCTGTTAAGACAGCATCTATGGCTAATTTTAACGTTTTTATAGAAGCATTGAAAGGAAGCTGTATTGATGATATTGCGGTAATAATGAACAGTTTCGGTATTTGTATGGCCTGCCTTGAAAGGTAATGAGCACTAACTTTTTGCGTAAATATTCAAATCAAAGCAAGCTTAAAAAACCTAATATTTGTTGCTTTTACTTAAACTCAAGCAACGCCATTGTTATATCATCAATAATGTCCGATGGGTCTTTGATGCCTGAAAATTCGTAAATAATGTTAAGAACATTATTCAATGCTTCTGACGAAGGAGACTTATCTTTAGTCAGCATATTTATAAGCCTTTCCTGGCCAAGCATTTCATTGCAGGCATTTTTTATTTCAATGGCCCCGTCTGTTGACAAGAAAAGCTTGTCACCGGATTTGAATGGAAGAACTTTATCAGTATATGCCGGATTTCCTTCAATCCAGTTGCTGATAGGTGTCCCCGCGGACATAAGTATGTTTAAACCTTCAGAATTATATAATACGGGGCACACATTATGTCCTGCATTGGAGTATGTGATATTACCTTTCCTGAAATCTATTATGGCATAAAAAACCGTTATATATAGTTCTTTATCAAGATTGCTCTTGTTGAACTCTTTATATAATCCTGAAAGTGCATCTGAAGGAGAAAGAAGAGTTTTATCTATAGTTGAGTGAAGGAAAACGGTAAGCATGGAAGCAGGTACTCCATGACCTGATACATCAGCGATATATATACCGATATGATCGTTATCTATAGCAAATATGTCCAAATAATCTCCTCCGAGAGACTCACATGGCTTATATATAAATGAGAAGGAATATCTTTCTTCTGAATGTTCCTTTGGCAAAAGGCTATATTGCAGCTTTTTTGCAATTTCCAAATCGTCACTGAGCTTCTTATGCTGCTGCAGGATTTTTTCTTCCATAACTTTCATGGCTGTAATGTCGCGAAGAACTTCAACAGCAGCTATAATTTCCCCCTCTTTATTTCGGACAGGGGAACTCATCACCGAAAATATTCTACCGTTTATGATTTCTTCCTTTGTAAAGGAATAACCTTTAAACACAGCTTTCCGTGAGGTACATATATCACAGGGAGTAGATTTTCCTACCGCACTGAAACATTTGGTTCCGGGTATATATTCACCGACTGCGTCGGACATGGATTTGTTCATAAAAATTACGTTGTTGTCGGCATCTACAACTCTAACCCAATCATACATTCCGTCCAGTATATCTGACAGAGATTCCGGATTATCCAGCATCAGTATTTTAACTTTTTCCATGTGTATACCCCCTTTATGACCTCATGCAATATATTTTTAAATAATGATAACAGAACACGAAACATATATCAATATGACTGTTTTTTGACATATATGCAAGTTAAGAAAAAAATAGCAAACAACAAAAAATTAGGAGCTTTGCATCATAGTTTACTTATTGATGCAACAGCTCCTTTTACAATTAACGCTTATTTAGTTGTATTTATTTAAATTATTTTTGCATATCTGAATCTATATATGACTGCATTGCACCGGCTTGTGCCTGTAATACCGCTGCAGGTGTTGACTGCATTGACTGTACGGGCCATATAATATCAGATGAGAATTTGCTGCGAAGCGTATTGAAGGATTTAATGAATGAAACATGGGGTGAATCAAAGTGTTTAATTACCCAATTTGCATCTTCTTCGGTAGCAACAGCCTTGATAGTTGAGCCATACAGAATATCCGTCTTTGTCAAATATTCCGGCTTGCTTGGATCCCAATATGTGAATGCTTCTCTTATTACTGCAGCGGATACTTTAGGATCTGTATTTACTGGTATAAAGTAAGCACTTACACCGTTGGCTTCTACAAACTGTGCGGTTGATACGTCAGGACCTTTAGGAAGAGGCACTACGCCGTAATTCATGTTAATCTTCTTATATGATGCACCGTCAAATACATATTTACCCATAAGAATTGCTACAGGGAACTTATCAAACTTTATACCGCTACTGTCAGGTGTAGCAATTTTGTATGAATTTATCATATCGCTTATAAGCTGTAAAGCTCTTGCGGCTTTCGGTTCATTTGCTGCAAATTTATATGTGTTTTTACCACTGTCATAACTTATGAAGTCAGCTCCGTTAGAGAACATGAGAGCTTCTGTTGCACCCTGGATATTGCCAAGAACAAGTCCCCACTGGTCAATTGTTCCGTCACCGTTAGAGTCATGTGTGGTAGCTCTCGCATATTCTACAAGGGTATCCCATGTCCAGTTGCCTTGTTCATATACTTCTTCAAGGTATGGGAGTCCTTCTCTTCCAAAAATATCTCTGTTATAGAAGGTTGCATATCCAAGTGCGTAAGGTATACCAAATCCCCATCTTCTGCCCATGAATTCTGTTCCGCTCTTGAAATAATCTGAATTGTAAAGTGAGTCATTCTCGAAATCTATAAAGTTATCTATAGGAACGAGAAGCTGTTTTACAGGCAATGCAGGGAAAAGACGCTTAGGGCTTGAGTAAATTATGTCAGCGAATTTTACACCTGCTGCTGTTGCATTCAGGTAATCAGACAAGATTGTATCATTGCTTACCTGAACCCATTCAATATTAAAGTTCATTTTTTTCATTGCATTTTTAATAGTGTTATATTTGACTCCTGCTTTTGGGTTTTCTGCTAATTCTGCTTCTGTCGGAGGATCGCCGGGGCTGGTACTTGAGTCATATACTATCTTTATAGTTCTTCCGCCAAGATCCATGTTCTGGTCAACCTGAACGACTTCTTTAGGAGGTGTAGGAGTATTATCGAGGAATTCTTCCATTTCTTCTTTAGTCGTTGTCCCAAGATCAGGAGTGTTACTGGATCCACCTTTGTTATTCTTTGGTGTATTTGAGCTTTGCTTTGAACCGGATTCAGTTTTTGAAGCAGTAGTAGTGTCTTTTTTTGCTGAGCTTGTTGATGATTTTTTTGCTGTTGATTTTGATGCAGTTGTGCTTATCTTGGTACTGTTGTCTGATTTTTTTGAAGCAGTACTTTCTTTTTTACATGCTCCAAGAGACAAAGTCATCAGAAAAACTGCCAATGACAAGCTTGTGGCTCTTATAAATTTTTTATGCATTTTTAACCTCCTAGATAGTGTAATTATAATTCTACTAGAATTACTGAGAATAACATGATTAATATTTCAATTTACACTTGAGTTATTTACATAAAGCTGCCGAATTTGAAATAAACACAAGATTTAAAAGTTTACATAATACAATAAAAATTGTAAGTAACTACATTAACTTGCGTTTCGCGAAACAATTTGAAATTTGATTATAAAGATAGGCTGATTCCTGGGTTGCCTTCTTTATAAAATTTTTAACTTGCTGAATTACAGATTTTAAAACTTTACATAAATATTTCAAATTATTAGAGATACTAATATTTTATATACATTGTACTAATAAAAAAATGATTATACAAGGTTAATATTAGGCTTATATGGCGAAATGTGTCATGGTATTTTTTGTTGATTGATTTACATAAAGCCAATTACAAGACATTGTGCTGGAATAGTAATTATGTTAACAAATTATTAATTTTGATTTCTGAATTTAAACCGGCTATTACAACCATATACGCTAATAGAAGTCATAATCCTAAAACGGTAATAATATTTATATTATTGGCAAAAATAATACACATATTATTATACTTAGGAGTTATTATTATGCATTTGCCAAATGTTAAAAGCACATATATAAATGCTAATGAGCCGGGAGCTTTTATTAATTTTACAAATCAATTGTATGCTCTTTTACTTAATAACTTAATCAAAGGCTATAAATCCGTGGTATTTATATGTATAGGCACAGACAGATCCACAGGGGATAGCCTGGGGCCGCTTATTGGCTACAAGATTGGCAATCTGCGCTATAAAAATGTTCATGTATATGGCAATTTGGAGAATCCTGTACATGCTAAAAATATTGAAGATACTGTAAATGATATATATAAAAATCATGAGAAGCCGCTGATTATAGCAATCGATGCCTGCCTTGGCAAAATGGATCATATAGGATATGTGAATATAGGTCAGGGCTCTATAAAGCCAGGTTCAGGTGTAAAGAAAGACCTTCGGCCTGTCGGAGACATTTTTATTACCGGCATTGTAAACTGCGGAGGTTTTATGGAGCTTCTCATATTGCAAAATACCAGGCTTTCAGTGGTAATGAAGATGGCTGACATCATCTCAAGCGGAATAAAGTATGTATTATGGAAGATTAACAGACAAAGGGAAGAGTTAATAGATTTCTATAATAATAACACCTTACCCGACCGTTTATATTGATTTTTAATATGGTAAATATTCTGTTGTGAGATTCTTATCCGGATTTATATAATTTATAATAATAATACAATTTTTCTACCTTGTGAGATTAACAAGAAAAAGGTTGCAGCATAACTTGGTTTCTTTGAAAAACCAAATAACACAACAAGTTAACTTATATATAGAATATTTCCTCACCATATTATATAATTATATACACGGTTTTATGGGTGAGGTGAACATGTGAAAACCAAAGTTAACATTCTGATGGGCTTGTTTTTCATTATGTTTGGCATCATTTTTCTTCTTAATAATATGGGGATATTGGACATCTACCTGGACATGTTTGATATAGTTGCATTGATTAATAATTATTGGCCCTTAATATTTATCTTTTCACCTGGGGTCCTGATACATATTTTATTTTTCAGGCGCAAAAGAAATGACAAAGTATTGCTTGTCCCTGCAGGTTTCTTAACAATATTCGGAATAATACTTCAGATACTTGTTTCCGGTAAAATCCATGGGTTCTTTTGGTCGGGATTTTTTATATCATTAGCACTATCATTACTGGAGCTGTACATATTAGGTGACAGGAATAAGAAGATTCTAATACCTGTATATTTGTTTGCCGGTGTTTCATTGTTGTTTTTTGTTTTATCAGCAAGTAAACCCGGAGACATAAATGTAATTCAGGTAATTATTTCATTAGCTTTTATAGCGGCAGGTATTTATATGCTGACGAAAAAGAGAAATCCTTTTGTAAAGTGATTTGAGGATTTACATATACTACTTTATATACTACGTTAATCAAGTGTGCTGGTTGCTTTGTGGAAAAAACTTTGTGGAGAGGCCTTATTATATATTTTGTTATCTTAAAATGTTTATGGAATGAGGGTGTTAAATTTGAATAATCTTGTTCAGCAGATTAATATATTTGCTAAAAATTGCAAGGATTGGATGGGTATTTTTTATACTCCTGCAATAGTTATATTAAAAATATTGCTAATAATATTAGTTACATTATTGTTGGTAAAAGTAGGATCAGTAATTATAAGAAGATTCTTTGAAAAGCAGAAGCTTATGAATGCTCGAATGGATAAAAACAAGATAGCTACTATGTCAACTATGCTTTCAAGCGTGTACCGTTACACCATTTATATTATTTGCGGAGTTGTTATTTTGTCTGAAGTTTTTAATCTTAAATCCATATTGGCAGCGGCAGGTATTGGAGGAGTAGCTATTGGATTAGGAGTGCAAAGTCTTGTCAAAGATGTGGTGGCGGGATTTTTTATAATATTGGAAGACCAGTTTTCCATAGGAGATACCATAACTATAGATAACCTGACAGGTACCGTTGAAGGAATGGAAATGAGGGTAACAAGGCTGCGCGGTTCCAATGGAGACCTGTACATAATACCAAACGGAGAAATAAAAAAAGTCATAAATCAAACAAGAGGGCAAAAGGCGGTTATAGTAGATATTCCTTTGGCATACAGCGCTGATATAAATAAAGCTTTTGAAATTGCGGACAAAGTGTGCAAAAAGGTTTCTGAAGAGGAGGATGCTTTGGTTGAGAAAGCAAAAGTCCTCGGTATAACTGAGTTCTCTAAAGAGTGCATTAATATGAGGATCACTGCCCTTGCGTCTCCAAATGAACAGCAGGAACTGGAAAGAAAAATAAGGAAGAAAATCAAAGAAGAGTTTGACAGGAATGATATAAGATTTTATTATAGAAATAATTAATTACAGACAGGTAAAGGAGGCCAGGATAATGCCTGATAAATACCACCTTGGGGATATCGTGGAACTGAAAAAGCAGCATCCTTGCGGAAGCAATCAATGGGAGGTTATGAGGACAGGCGCAGATTTCAGGATAAAATGTCTGGGTTGTGCTCATCAGGTAATGATTCCGAGACCGAAATTCGAAAAAAGCGTTAAAAAGATTATTAAGTCAAATGAAACATAAAATGTAAATATGCATTCTTTTAAACCGTTATTGCAATAATAACAGTGAAAAATAACGGTTAAAAGGATGGTTGTATGCTTAAAGACGCTTCTAACAGAAAACCTTTTAAAATTATAGTAATTTTGCTTGCAGCATCGGCGGGAGTTTTTCTGCTCGCAATGCTTGCTTTTAATTATACCCCAGGCAATAAGAGTTACGATACACCCTCTCCGCAGATAAGTGATCAGGTACCTCAGCCTCAGCAGATCGCTACGGAAATAACAGCATCTGAAAATAATATAGCTTCAGTTGTAAAATCAGCCATTCCTGCGGTTGTAGGTGTATCAGTCTTAAAAGTAAACGGGAATTCCATTTTTGATAAGAATGCCACCGAAAAATGGGGTATGGGTTCAGGCGTGATAGTAACTGAAAACGGATATATTCTTACCAATCATCATGTGGCAGGTGGCGAGAGTAAAAGAATAATAGTTTCATTAGCTGACGGAAGGAATGTTGATGGAATAACGGTATGGTCAGATCCCGTACTCGACCTTGCCGTCGTAAAGATTAACGCAACTGGGCTGTCTACCGTTCCGATAGGTGATTCAACTCAGCTTCAGGTAGGTGAAACAGCGATAGCAATTGGCAATCCTTTGGGACTTCAATTCCAAAGGACCGTAACTTCAGGGATAATAAGCGCTTTAAACAGGACCATTAAAATCGATACCGATGAAGGTACAAATTATATGGAGGACCTTATTCAAACTGATGCAAGCATTAACCCCGGTAACAGCGGAGGCCCCCTTTTAAATTCCAGAGGCCAGCTGATAGGGATAAATACCGTAAAAGTAACCAGCGCGGAGGGAATAGGTTTTGCAATTCCTGTTAATATTGCCGTGCCTATAATACAGCATTATATTGAAGACGGAGATTTTCAGGAACCATATTTAGGGGTATTTGCATATGATAAAGAAATCATGCCTTATCTGGATATCAATTTGAACCTGGATAAAGGTGTATACGTTGCTAATGTGGATGAGTTTGGGCCTGCATATAAAAAAGGAATTAAAGTCGGCTGCATAATAACACAGGTTGACGGACAGGACATATACACCATGATGCAGCTGAGAACCATAATATACTCAAAAAAGCCTGGAGATACCATAAATGTAACCCATATATCGAACAATGAAACAAAAGTGGTGCCAATAGTATTAGGCAGTAAAAATAAAGACGGGCTGCTTACAAGATAGTAATTTTACAATTGTATTAATTATATTGACAATCTATCTGAAGTCTGATAAAATGTTAGTCAATTATATTCAGATTTAATAAATATTTGGTTCTAAAGGCGATGAAGGAAAAAAGATACGTTTGATTGTACAAGAGAGCCGGTGGGTGGTGTGAACCGGTACATGATGCGTATGTATAACTCGTTCCGGAGCTCTGTTGCTGAAGTTAGATTATTCATGAATTTAATACCATGGATAATGCAGTAGGCAATAGCGTTGACTGCGTTAAAGTCAGGACAGTCATAACGTTTTTTATCATAGCTGAAAGCATGACTGTCTACTGAGGATACATATTTTACATGTATCGAATCAGGGTGGTACCACGAGGCATCGATACCCCTTCGTCCCTGCAAGCTTATTGCAGAGATGAAGGGGTTTTTAGTTAGCATTAATTTTATATCAATAATTTAATTGGGTGATATTATGAAAATGACCGGAGCACAAGCAATAATAAAAGCACTTGAAATAGAAAATGTAGAAATAGTATTTGGATATCCCGGAGCAGCAATTTGCCCTTTCTATGATGCTCTTGTGGACTCCGGAATAAAACATGTACTCACAAGACATGAACAGGGAGCTGCACATGCCGCAAGCGGATATGCGAGAGCAACCGGCAAACCTGGTGTATGCATTTCCACTTCCGGACCCGGTGCAACTAACCTTATAACGGGTATTGCTACTGCTTATATGGATTCAATACCGTTAGTAGCCATTACGGGACAGGTTTCTACGGAACAGATAGGAAGAGATGTATTTCAGGAAGCTGATATAACAGGAGCTACTGCTCCATTCTGTAAACATGGCTATTTGGTGAAGAACGTTGAAGACCTTCAAAGAATTATTAAGGAAGCTTTTTATATAGCTACAACCGGGCGTCCGGGGCCTGTTATAATTGATATTCCTATTGATGTGCAAAACAAGGAATGTGATTTTGATTATCCTGAAAATATTAATATACGCGGATATAAACCTACATATAAAGGGCATGCCATGCAGATAAAAAAAGCGGCGGACCTTATAAGTTCATGCAAGCAGCCTGTAATTTGCGCCGGAGGCGGAGTAATAAGCGGAGGCGCATCATCTGAGCTTATACAATTTGCCGAAAAGTGCAGGATACCTGTAGTAACAACACTCATGGGAAAGGGCTCCATACCTTCGGAACATCCTCTTAATTACGGCATGCTTGGTTCTCATGGAGTGTATGCAGCAAATCATGCTGTTTATAACGCTGATCTGCTGATAATATTAGGGGCAAGAGTCGGCGACAGGGCTATGACTAATGTTGACAGAATATCGCGTAATGCACGGATAATACACGTTGATATAGACCCTGCTGAGATAGGCAAAAACATAGATACTGAAATACCTATTGTCGGACATGTAAAGAATGTGCTGAGCCAGCTCATAGAAGAGACGGAACAGGGAGATGTTGAGGAATGGAACAGGCAGCTTGATGACGTAAGGAAGAAACATCCATTGAAATACACTCAAAAAAAGGATTTTGTAAATCCGAAGTATTTGATGACGAGGCTTTCCGAGAGAATTACCGGGAATCATATTGTCACGACAGAAGTCGGACAGAATCAAATATGGGCTGCAAATTACCTGCAGATAAAAAGGCCGGGCGCGTTTATAACTTCAGGAGGCATGGGAACCATGGGATATGGATTGCCTGCCGCTGTCGGAGCGAAAATCGGAAGCAGGGAGTCTACAGTTATAGCGATAGCGGGAGACGGGAGCTTCCAGATGTCTATGCAGGAATTAGGTACAATTAAACAGGAGAATATCGTAATTAAAATAATACTGTTGAATAATTCAAGGCTTGGAATGGTAAGAGAACTCCAAAAGGCAAAATACAAAAGCAGATATTCGCAAGTCATACTTGAAAGCAATCCGGATTTTATAAAGCTTGCTGAGGCATATGGTTTTAAAGGTGAAACTATTAAATCAGATGATCAAATTGATCAAGCCCTTGACAGGATGTTCTCGGATGATAAGACCTACATATTGGAGTGCATTGTAGATCCTGAAGAAGGAACGTTGTAATGCAGAAGTTGGGGGCTCAGAGTTGAGAGTTCTGAGTTAATGGTTGAGGAGCAGATAATTTGAAGGTAAAGAACTAAGCTATGAACCATTAACTATTAAAAATATGTATAAATGAACAAAGCTTAAATGAATACAAAGTGATATAATAGTGGTTAAGCCAAAAAAGAAAGGAAGTGATATTATGCCTAAACATACATTAGCTGTTCTGGTAGAGAATCATCCGGGGGTATTATCCCGTGTTGCAGGATTATTCAGCAGAAGAGGTTTTAATATAGAGAGTCTTGCGGTAGGAGTGACTGAGAATCCTGATGTATCCAGGATAACAATAGTAGTTGACGGTGACGAATATGTGGTTGAGCAGGTAAGCAAACAGCTTAATAAACTTATTGACGTTATTAAGATAAAGCAACTTGATGAAACTGATTCTGTAAGCAGAGAACTTGTACTTATTAAAGTAGCGGCAACAGCAGCTACCAGATCTGAAATAGTTCAGATAGTGGAAATCTTCAGAGCAAAGATAATCGATGTTTCAAAAAGTACTTTGACGATAGAAATTTCCGGCTCAGCCGATAAAATAGCAGCTTTGGAAGATATGCTAAAGCAATTTGGCATAAAGGAAATCGTAAGGACAGGAACAATTGCCATCGAAAGAGGCAACAAATATATAAAAGTTTCAAATAATGATGAGGAGTGATAGAATGGCTAAGATGTATTATGACAGTGATTGTAATTTAGGTTTATTAAAGGGTAAAACCGTAGCTATTATAGGTTATGGAAGTCAGGGACATGCACACGCTCAGAATTTAAAGGACAGTGGTGTTAATGTTGTTGTAGGGCTTAAACCGACATCTTCAAGCAGGGAAAAAGCTGAAAAAGCAGGCCTGAAGGTTATGGAAACAGCTGAGGCTGCAAAAGCAGGAGATTTGATAATGATACTTACTCCTGATGAAGTTCAGGCAGATCTGTACAAGAACAGTATCGAGCCCAACCTTGAAGAAGGAAATGTATTAATGTTTGCACATGGATTTAATATAAACTTCAGACAGATAATTCCTCCGGATTATGTTGATGTGATAATGGTTGCACCAAAAGGACCGGGACATACTGTAAGAAGCCAGTATCTGGAAGGAAAAGGAGTACCTTCACTTATAGCGGTATATCAGGATGCTTCAGGCAAAGCAAAAGATTATGCCCTTGCATATGCGGCAGGTATAGGTGCAGGAAGAGCCGGAATACTTGAAACTACTTTCAGAGAAGAGACCGAAACAGACTTGTTTGGTGAACAGGCAGTATTGTGCGGCGGTGTAACGGAACTTATGAAAGCAGGCTTTGAGACGTTGGTAGAAGCAGGATACCAGCCGGAGATAGCTTATTTTGAATGTATTCATGAAATGAAGCTTATAGTTGACCTTATTAACCAGGGCGGATTCTCATTCATGAGATATTCAATAAGCGATACTGCTGAATTTGGTGATTATTCAACAGGTAAGAGAATAATTACGGAAGAAACCCGCAAGGAAATGAAAAAGGTTTTGGAAGAAATACAGGACGGTACATTTGCTTCCAAGTGGGTAACAGAGAACAAGGCCGGAGGCAGGGCAAAATTCCTTGCAACAAGAAGGAAAGAAGCAGAGCATCAGCTTGAAAAAGTCGGTGCAGAGTTAAGAAAGATGATGAGCTGGCTTAAAAAATAATAGAAAAAATAAAAAAAGATAAAATTACTTTTCTGATATTTAAGGTATTTAATGATATAAGATTTGATAGAGTCCGGTGAGATATGAAAACCGGCGTTAGCCGGATTCATATCTCGGAAGGACCGGGTACTTGGAATATAAAAAGATAAGATAAATAAAGTCCCGGTTTTTATAGATTATCTAAGGTATTTATAAATATAAGATTGATAGGGGAGGTAAAATTATGATTTCAAGAGTGAAGATTTTTGATACGACTTTAAGAGACGGAGAACAAACTCCGGGTGTAAATCTTAATATACATGAAAAACTCGAGATAGCACGTCAGCTTGCAAAGCTTGGAGTTGATGTTATTGAAGCCGGATTTGCCATAGCTTCGCCGGGAGACTTTGAAGCTGTAAGTGCTGTTGCTTCCAATGTAAAAGGAGTTACTGTTGCAAGCCTCTGCAGAGCCGTAGAAAAAGACATAGATGCGGCATGGGATGCTGTAAAAGCAGCAGAACAACCAAGGATTCATACTTTTATTGCTACTTCCGATATACACATGAAATATAAATTAAAGATGACAGAAGAAGAGGTTCTTGAGCGTGCTGTTGCAATGGTAAAGTATGCAAAAGCTTACTGCAGTGATATAGAGTTTTCTGCTGAAGATGCAAGCAGAACAAGGCCGGAATTTTTATACAGAATTCTGGAAGAAGTAATTAAAGCAGGTGCCGTTGTTGTAAATATTCCGGATACTGTGGGATATTCCAATCCAGTTGAGTTTGGAAATCTTATTAAAGGTATTCGCAATAACGTACCCAATATAGATAAGGCTGAAATCAGTGTACATTGTCATAATGACCTTGGAATGGCAGTTGCGAATTCTTTGGCTGCCCTTGAAAACGGAGCCGCGCAAATTGAATGTACCATAAACGGATTGGGTGAAAGAGCGGGTAATGCGGCACTTGAAGAGATTATTATGGCTTTGAATACAAGAAAGGATTATTATGGCATTCAGCATAAAATAGATACTACTCAGATATACAGAACCAGCAAGCTTGTTACGAATCTTACCGGCATAAGTGTTCAGCCGAATAAAGCTATTGTAGGTGCCAATGCGTTTGCTCATGAATCAGGAATACATCAGCACGGGGTATTGGCTGAAAAAAGCACATATGAAATAATGACTCCTGAATCAATAGGACTTTCGCATAACAGGATGGTTCTCGGAAAGCTGTCAGGTAAGCATGCTTTTGAAGAAAGGCTGAAAGAAATGGGATATTCTCTTTCTCCGGAAGAGATACAGGTAGCATTTGAGAAATTTAAGAAGCTTGCCGACAGAAAAAAAGTTGTGCTGGATAAAGATATTGAGGCCCTGGTGGGTGAAAAAGTATCACAGATACCTGAGATTTATTCACTTGACAGTTTCCAGATAAGCAGCGGTAATAAGGTAATATCCACATCTACGGTAAGCATGAAAAAGAATGATGAAATTATAACCGAAGCAGCTACCGGAGACGGTCCTATAGATGCGGCATTTAATGCTGTAGAACGTGTTGTGGGAATGAATTTCACGCTTGAAGACTATAATTTGAGAGCGGTAACCGAGGGTAAAGATGCACTTGGTGAAGTAACGGTGAGGATATCAAACGGGAAAAAGACATATATAGGCAGAGGCGTTAGTACGGACATAATCGAAGCCAGCGTTAAGGCATATATAAATGCAATAAACAGATCATTAAGCGAATAATGTATTATATAGGCTGTAATTGTTGTATATCATATATACGTTTACTTAAAAAGTAAATGTATGTAAATACCAATCGAAATATGTGACCCGTAAAAGCAGGAGCTGACAAATATTTGTTTACTCCTGCTTTTTTCTATATTAATATAGTAGTAGACTGTTATAATTGTTTATAATATAATAAAATATACAAACTTAGGGTAAATGCATATTTTGCAGTTGGTGTTTTATAAAGCCTGAGTATTTGTTATGCTAAAAGCATCGTCGGGAATTGACATATGCTGTAGAAATATATTAGGATAGCTGAGGGATTTTATTTGGTTTTATACGGGAAAATCATAAAAGGCATGAAAATAATAGATGAAGCATATGCGGAGAATAACATTGATGAATCATCATTCAGGGACGCACTTGAAAAATGTCTTGTTGACGTATGCAAAAAACTGGATATTCCTACACCTATATGGTTAAAGAAAAATACTGTGGAATTGGCAGGATATCGTAAAACTTTTTTTACAGCAGAACAATTTGTAGAAAAAGTTAAATTCGATAAATTTATTATTGAGGTTAAAATGTAGAGGAGAGAACAAATGAAAGCTATAATACTTGCTGCCGGATATGCCACAAGGCTTTATCCGCTGACTATTAATACACCGAAGATGCTTCTTAAGATAGCCGGAAAAACCATGATGGATTACATAATGGATGATATCTCCAATATAGATGAAATAGATGAGATATTTATAATAACCAATCACAGGTTTTATGACACATTTATTGATTGGGCAGGAAACCGGGAATTTACAAAGCTGGTCAAAATTTTAGATGATAATACTACCAGCGATAGGGACAAGCTTGGAGCAATCGGTGATATTAATTTTGTAATAGAAAATGAAAAGATAGATGACGACCTTATGGTGCTGGCAGGAGATAATTTTTATACCTTTACCTTGAGAGATTTCTATGAATTTTATAAAAAAGTCGATAAAGATTGCGTGTGTGTAAAGCAGCTTGATAATCCTGAGACCTTGAAAAGAATGGCAATAGCGATCCTGGATGAAAAGGGAAAAGTACTGGACATGGAGGAAAAGCCGCAAAAACCCAAGTCAAATAATGCGGTATTTGCTTTTTATATTTATAGAAGAGATACAGTACCCTTATTTAAAAAATATATTAAGGAAGGAAACAATCCTGATGCGCCCGGACACTTTCCTTCCTGGCTCTACAAGTTTAAAGATGTATATGCTTTCAAGTTTGAGGGTGAGTGTTATGACATAGGAACGCCTGAGGCATTCCATGAAGTTAATGAAAAGTTTTCAAGCAAAGCTAATGTATAGCTGATATTTCAACGGGACTATTTCAGGGAGTGTAATAAAGTGATAAATCATTTTATTACACTCCCTTAATTTTTATAACCGGGACAGTTCTCAACTTTTTATCATTTTGTTCATACCTGCTTTTAGCAGCACAATTAGATTTTTGCATACAAAAAAGCGCCAGCTAATCTTTATTGGCACTGTGTTAAATATGAAATATTGAAATAAATTCAAACAAATTTTACATATAATTGAATTTAAATATAATATATGTTAATATTACTAAGGTAATAATAAGGGGGATTCATATATGAAAAAGGTATTTATCGCATGTTTATTATTATTAACGATTATTTTATGTTTTACATCTTATGCAAATGCTCAAGATTCTGTTGTCGAAGCTCCATATATTAATGTCTTTGTTAACGGCAGCCTGGTTGAATTTGATGATGTACCTCTGATAGTAAACGGACGGACTTTGCTTCCTTTGAGAGAGCTGACAACAAGCCTTGGTGTGCAGAACGATAATGAACACATTGTGTGGAATAATGTTGGAAAGAGAGTGACAATATATAAGGATACAACAGAGATATTTATGGAAATGTATAACCACACACTGGTTGTAAACAATAAACCTATAAACATGGATCAGACGCCTATAATATATGAAAAAACCGGAAAGGCATATGTTCCGACCAGATATATTGCCGAAGCATTAGGAAATGTTGTCGTATGGGATGGTATGACAGAAAGCATATTTATAGCGGATAAAGATACTTTTAACAACGTAAAGGATATTTTAAGCAAACTAATACAGTCCAATCAATCTAATGAAAAGGTTAAAGCAGATTACAATATAAGTATACAGGAGAATAGCAATGGGGAAGATACGGGAACAACGCTTGTTAAAGTCGCAGTTGAAAGTGATAAGAGCAAGAATATTTTACATGCAGATATAACAGCCGGTGGAGGAATACTATATTTCATGAAATTAAATATGGAATTCTATATTGCAGGAAATAAAATTTACTATAATGATTTTGCCACCGGTTCATGGAAAATTTTACTTGATGATACGGATGACATTATGAGTTTTATTGATATTGATGATATATCATTCGAACCTTATATAAACACAGAAGTTCCGGATATAATATGTGCATTTTTGCAAGTAAAAGAAACAGGAAATCCCGATGAAATCGTTCTTACAGCAGGAAAGTATACGAATGAATTAATAAAGATTATTACCGGAATTGATGAAGAATTTGATTTGGCGGACTATGACGACCAGTTCTATGTTGAGTTAACTATCGACAGCAATACTTATAATTTAGAAAAAGTAAATATTATAATTGTAGATATTTATGAATATGATTTTGGTTATATCGATTATGAAACTATTATTTTATTAGATGAATATGAACCTATTACTTACAGAAATGTAACTACTATAAGAATAACGGGAGTTTATGAATATAACGATGATGTGGATATAAAATTGCCGGATTATATAAATAATGTGATTTAGGCTTATTTTAAGCTGCCGAAAGAAGTGAACTATAGAAAAGAATAATGTTCATTAAAATGACAATTTATACAGCAAAAGGTATTACAAAATTTAATCTTGTATTATTTATAATCTTATGATAGAATAAATTTTCGATAATCCTTGCTCTGCATTTAATTGCAGGGCCGTATAGTCCAAAAGGAGGTGAAATAATGGCAAATTTATATGAAGCTATTTTTATAGTAAATCCTGAATTCGATGAAGAGAACACAAAATCAGTCATTGAAAAAGTTAAAAATCTTATCGAAACATCCGCGCAGCTGGAAAGTATAGATGAATGGGGAAAGAGAAAGCTTGCTTACCCTATAAATTATCATAATGAAGGATATTATGTATTAGTTAACTTCAGCGCAGATTCAAATTTCCCAAGCGAACTGGAAAGAATTTTCAAAATAACTGACGGAATAATCAAATATTTGATTGTTAAGAAAAAAAATTAAGGTGATTTTATGAATAAGGTTATACTTATGGGCAGGTTAACCAAAGAACCTGAACTCAGATATACTTCTGTGAATAATGTTCCTGTATGCACATTTACTCTTGCAGTTGACAGGAGATTTGCACGTCAGGGAGAAGAAAGGCAAGCAGATTTTATTCCGATTGTTGCATGGAATAAAACAGCGGAATTTTGCGGAAGGTACTTTCAAAAAGGACGCCAGGTAGCTGTTGTGGGAAGAATACAGACAAGGACCTGGGATGATAATGAAGGAAAACGTCATTATGTCACAGAAGTTATTTGTGAAGAAGCATATTTTGCTGATTCAAGAAGGCCTGAAGGTTCTGAGGAAAAGCCCTTTGGAAGTGCTGAAGTTGAGCAGCCTGATGGATTCTTCCCTATTGATGATGACGACCAACTTCCATTTTAATAGAAGACTAAACATCGGACTGTTTGAATACGCAGGAGTGAAAGAGAGGAGGTATTGCTATGTCAAACGGGAAAAAGGAAAAAAACAACAACAAAGAAGAAGCAAAGAGCACGATGAAAGTAAGAAGAGCAAAAAAGAAAATATGTGCTTTCTGTATGGATAAAGTTACTGAAATTGATTATAAAGACGTTGCCAAGTTAAGAAAATATATATCTGAAAGAGGTAAAATATTACCTAGAAGAATATCAGGCAACTGCGCAAAACATCAACGTCAGTTGACAACAGCAATAAAAAGAGCAAGACATATTGCACTGCTGCCATACACAGCAGAATAGAAAAACAGCAGCCTGTAGATATTTCTATGGGCTGTTTGCTTAAACAGGAGTAAAACAGATGATAAGGATAGGATTTCTAGGACCGGCAGGAACTTTTTCTCAGGAAGCTGTAAGGGTATATACGAAAGGTGCCCCTGAATTTATTGAATGCGCATATACAACTGTAAGCGATGTTATTCTTGCTGTAAAGAGCGGAGAAGTGGATGAAGGAATGATCCCGGTTGAAAATTCTCTTGAAGGGGCAGTAAATGAAACTTTGGACATTATGTCCGAAGAAGGGGAAGTATTAATAAAGGCAGAAGTCATTATCCCAATAAGGCAGCATTTGCTTGTAAAAAGAGGAATACAGAAACATCAAATATCAAAGGTAATATCACATCCGCAGGCTATCGGGCAATGCAGGAAATTTTTAAAAAGCTTTCTTTCAGATGCGAATATAGGTTTAGTCAATAGTACTTCGGAAGCGGCAAAAATGGTGGCGGAAAGTGACGGAAGCATTGCTGCTGTCGGAGCTGCTGCTGCGGCGGGAGAATACGAGCTTGATATTCTGCAAAAGGATATTCAGGATAGAAAGAATAATTACACAAGATTCATAATTGTATCACTGAATGCAGAAACTCAAAAAACAGGCAATGATAAAACATCGATAGTATTTTCGACGGAAGACAAACCGGGAAGCCTTTATCGCATACTTGATATTTTTAATCTCTGGGACATTAACATGACCAGAATAGAATCGAGACCCGCAAAGAAACAATTGGGACAATACATATTTTTTATAGACATAGAAGGTCATATACAGGACAGAGATGTCTCAGATGCGCTTACGATGGTAAAAAGGAAAACCTCATATTATAAATATTTAGGATCATATCCGGTTTATAAAATTGAAAATTGAGGATTATCGGCTCTGAAGCGGGAGTTCCGAGTTGATGGTTGAGAGTTGTGAGCAAAAAACTGAAATTTGAGAATTGAGTATCAAATTGCAAACTATGAATTACGAACTACGTACAATGAACTGCGAACCATGAACTGTGAATGTCCCGGGAAATTAGACTGTTTTGCCATAAAGGTGGTATAATGTTAAGAAAATGAAGCGATGGCTTAATTTAGGGTTTTATGTAAAGTTTAGTTTATGCTTTAAAGTTAAATTTTGCATTAAATCCGGAAAAGCTATTGCCGGCCTCGCTTTGTAAACATTATAACGCTGGAGTGATTTTATGGCAGTACATGAAAAAGATATTGATATAACAAGGAACATAAAAATTATTGAATGGCTGAAGAGTGAGCTTGTTACAGATGTGGCTAACTTGTTCAGAATACTCGTTAATGGTATAAAAGAAGATGTACATGAAGCAATATCAGACACGATCTCAAATTTAATTCTCGTATGTTATCTTCTAGGAAGGCGGCTTGGAGTAAGCTATACTGCTATAGAAATGAAGCTTGAAAATAAAATCAAACTCGGACTTATTGAAAACCATGATGTTGAAAAATATTACGGCGACTTGGCAGAATTATCAAGACATTTGGTTATGTCCAGATCTAGAAAACAATAAAAATTGAAGGGACGGCTTGCTTTTATTTATGGATAAAAGTAAATATACTCGTATATTCATACCACGTGCCGGTTTTTACTTATGGATAATATTCATAATGGTTGTAGTGATAGCAATACTTGAACTGAAGGTTGCCATACCTGGGTTTATACTGTTCGCATTTCTGGTATATTACAACTACAGGTCAAACTATATCAGACAGAAAGAGTTAACTAAGTATATTGAGAATCTGACATTTAATATTGACACCGCCACAAAGGATACTTTGCTTAGATTCCCCATGCCTTTACTGCTGGTTGAAGTTGACGGAACGATAATATGGTATAACTCATCATTCAGATCTATATTTGGAAATGGGGAGCAACTTGAAAATACTATAAAATCTCTCGTTGCAAATATAAAGCTGGACAGCAATGAAGGGCATATATTAAATATAAGCAAGCCATTGAAAATTGAAGAGAAATATTTCAATATTCTTGGCAACGTGGTCAAGCTTGAAAAGAAAAATGAAAAACAGGAATACATTTTAATGTTCTATTTTTTAGATGTTACCGACCATGAACTGCTTAAAGAAAAATATGAAGCGGAAAAGGTAGCTGCAGCGATAATAATAATCGACAATTATGATGATTTGATGCAGAGCATGGATGATGTAAACAGGCAGCAAATATTGGCCGACATTGACAGAAGGATAATGAGCTGGTCGGCTTTCACACAGGGAATAGTTAAGAAATATGAAAGGGATAAATATATATTTATTTTTGAAAAGAGATTCCTTAAGGAATTTGAAGATAAAAAATTCGATATTCTGGACAATGTTAAGGAAATTAGCCTTGGAAACAAGATACCTGTTACCCTCAGCTTTGGAGTAGGCATTAACGGAGGTTCCCTTGCGGAATGCTTCAGTTATGCTAATGCCGCACTGGACATAGCCCTTGGAAGGGGCGGTGATCAGGTGGTTATAAAAAATGTGGACCAGTTTACCTTTTATGGTGGAAAAACCAGAGAGCATGAAAAAAGGACAAAAGTCAAAGCAAGGGTTATTGCATACGCTCTCAGGGAACTCATTGGACAGTCTGAGGATGTCCTTATTATGGGGCATGAGAATGCTGACCTGGATTCACTTGGGGCGTCTTTGGGTATTTACGGCATTGTTAAGAAGCACGGGAAAAATGTCCATATAGTATTAAATAGTTCAAATGTTGCTATTGATAGCTTGCTGAGCAAGATAAGGAAAGATCCTGAATATGATGGTGCTTTCGTTTCAAGGAATGAGGCTTTGGAGATAGTTAACAGAAAGACCCTGCTTATAGTAGTGGATACTTACAGGCCCAGCTTTACAGAATGCCCTGAGTTGCTTGAATACACAGGGCGTATTGTGGTTATAGATCATCACAGGAAGAGTACGGAATTTATAAAGGATGCAGTATTAACCTATCAGGAAACTTATGCTTCATCAACCTGTGAACTTGTAACTGAAATCCTTATGTATATTGAAGATAAGCCCAATTTATCAGTTCTTGAAGCAGAAGCATTATACTCAGGAATTGTGCTTGATACGAAAAACTTCACCTTTAAGACAGGTGTAAGAACTTTTGAAGCTGCGTCATTTTTAAGGAGACAAGGAGTAGACACAATACGGGTAAAGCAGTTATTTAAAAATGATATGCAGACTTATATAACGAGATCGGAGATTGTAAAGAATGCAGAAATAATCAATAATAATATTGCGATTTCAACATGTCCTCCGAATATAAAAAATATGCAGCTTATTGCGGCTCAGGCAGCTGATGAGTTGCTGGGACTTTCCGGCGTAGTTGCTGCGTTTGTATTAAGCAGTGAGAATAACACTGTTTCTATTAGCGGAAGATCACTGGGAGACATAAATGTTCAGCTGATTCTTGAAAAACTGGGCGGAGGAGGACATTTGACAGTTGCAGGGGCACAACTGCATGATATTTCACTGGAAGATGCAAATGAGAAGCTTAAATGTGCTATAATTGAATATATAAACAATGATGTATCGTCCAACGGTAACGGCTGAAAATTGACTTATAAAATGCCGGCCGAATTTCTTCTTTATTTATTATGATATAAAAAGAAAGCAGACAGAGTAATCCATATAGAACAAAATATCGGAGGCGATGAGCTTGAAAGTTATATTAAAGCAGGATGTTAAGGGACTTGGAAAAAAAGAAAGCATGGTTGAGGTTAATGACGGGTACGCAAGAAACTTTCTGTTTCCGAGAGGGCTTGCGGTTGAAGCTACAGCTACTAATATAAATATAATGAACACTAAAAAAGAAGCTGAAAAGAAAAAGAATGAAAGGGAATTGGCGCAAGCTAAAGCACTGGCTGAAAAACTCAAGGAAGTTACAGTTGTAATAAAAGCAAAGGCCGGTGAGAACGGGAAACTATTTGGATCAATAACCAGCAAGGATATATCCGATAAGCTAAAAGCTGACTTTAAACTTGATATTGATAAAAAGAAGATACAGCTGCATGATGCTATAAAATCTTTAGGTACTACCGATGTTGAGGTTAAGCTTTACCCCGGCGTAAGCGGGAAATTTACTGTAAAAATAGTAGAGGAATAGCGGTATAAGGGTGATTATATGGATATTGGTGCACTTGGCAGGATACCACCGCAAAATATAGAAGCCGAACAATCGGTATTGGGGGCCATGCTTCTTGACAAAGAAGCAATTTCTACTGTTATAGAGATATTAAAAAGCGATGATTTTTACAGGGAAGACCATAAAGAGATATTTGAAGCTATTATGGATCTTTTCGATACGGCGCAGCCTATAGACATAATAACGGTATCTGACCAGCTTAAGTTAAGGGGAAGCCTTGAAAAAACAGGTGGGATTGAGTATCTTACGGAACTTGCGGCTATTGTACCTACTACAGCTAATGTAAAACACTATGCAAAAATAGTGGAAGAAAAATCGATACTAAGGAAACTGATAAAAGCTTCTTCAAACATAATGAATATGGGATATGAAGCCGCGGAAGAGGTTTCATATGTCCTGGACAAAGCTGAAAAGAGCATTTTTGATATACTGCAGAAAAGAAACATGTCCGGTGTATATCATATTAAAGATGTTCTCGTTGAAGCTTTCAACAAGCTTGAGGAACTATATAATAACAAAGGGCAAATCACAGGAATTCCAACAGGGTTTTATGATCTTGACATGAAAACTTCGGGGCTTCATAATTCAGATTTAATACTTATTGCGGCCCGTCCTGCCATGGGTAAAACAGCCTTTGCATTGAATATTGCTCAGTATGCGGCTGTTCATGCACATGTTCCGGTTGCGATATTCAGCCTTGAGATGTCAAAAGAGCAGTTGGTAAACAGAATATTATGCAGTGAAGTAATGATTGACAGTCAGAAGATGAGGACAGGGAAACTTGATGATGAGGATTGGAAAAAGATGGCACTAGCTTTGAACCATCTTTCTGAGGCACCAATTTATATAGATGATACTGCTGGAGTATCTATCACAGATATCAGGGCAAAGTGCAGAAGAATGAAGATTGAGAAAAACCTTGGACTGGTGATAATTGATTACCTGCAGCTTTTGCAAGGCAAAGGCAGGGCTGAGAACAGACAGCAGGAGATATCGGAAATATCAAGATCATTAAAAATACTGGCGAAAGAAATAAATGTTCCTGTAATTACATTGTCGCAGTTAAGCCGTGCGCCTGAGACCCGAACCGACCACAGGCCGATATTGAGTGATTTGAGGGAATCTGGTGCCATAGAACAAGACGCTGATATAGTTATGTTTCTTTACAGAGATGATTATTATAATGAAGATTCTGATAAAAAGAATATATCCGAAATTATAATAGCCAAGCACAGAAACGGTTCAACAGGAACAGTTGAACTGAAGTGGTTTGGGGAATATACCAAATTCGCAAACATTGAAAGGTACAGGGAGAAACGATAGTAAAAGTATGCAGGAAAGAATATATAATACCATAGTTGAACATAAATTAATAAATAAAGGTGAAAATGTTATAGTAGGCATATCCGGAGGTCCAGATTCGGTATGCCTTCTTCACGCTTTGGCATGCCTTTCGGAAAGGTTAGAAATTAAAGTCTATGGCGCTCATGTAAATCATATGCTAAGAGGTGACGAGTCTGACAGTGATGAGCAATATGTTTCGGACTTGTGCAGAAAGATAGGGGTAGAATTATATACCACATCAATTAATGTAAAAGAAATGGCGGAAAAAATGAAACTGTCATTGGAAGATGCGGGAAGACAGGCAAGATACGAATTTTTTTATGAATTGTCGGATAAGCTTGGCAATGCAAAGATAGCTGTAGCCCATAATAAAAATGACCAGGCTGAAACGGTTCTCATGCATATGCTTAGGGGATCAGGACTCGAAGGGCTTAGGGGAATGGATTATATAAGAGGGAAGATAATACGGCCTCTTCTTGACATAGAACGCAGTGACATAGAAGAATACTGCAGGAAAAATTATTTACAGCCGAGAACGGACAGCTCTAATACCCATACTGTTTATACCAGGAATAAAATCAGGCTTGAATTGATTCCAAAAGTACAAGAACTTCTTGATATAGATTTAATTAAGACAGTATCAAGGATGTCAGAGCTTATAAAAGCTGACAGCGATTTTATAAATCTGAACGCATTGAAAGAATATAATAGTTGCAAAAGGGATATAGGCGAAGGTCAGGTGGGACTGGACCTGTTAAAGCTTGTGGATTTGCATCCGGCTATATTGTCGAGAGTCATTCGGTTTGCCATAAATGATGTAAAAGGGGATTTGAAGGGCATAGAAAACATCCATATTAAATATGTGGAAAATTTAATTCTAAATGGCAGAACGGGTGCTGTTATTCAGCTTCCCGGCAGACTAAGGGCTGCCAGAAGTTATCAAATTATTAAGATATACGAGGAAAAAAAGCAAACAGATGTGCCATACTTTGACATGAAAATAAATATTCCGGGTAAAACTCATATAGAAGAACTTAATGCTTTTATTGAATCTGATATTATAAAAAATCGCTTTAATCAGAAATTTTACAAGAATATTACAAATGATTCTATGGAACAGTTTTTTGATTATGACATACTTTCAGAGGGTATAAATATAAGACAGAGAAGAGCCGGGGACGTATTTCGACCTTGTGGTTCCAAAGGAACAAAGAAGCTGAAAGAGTATTTTATAGACAAAAAAATACCTAAAGAAATCAGGAACAATATACCAATAGTTGCAAAAGGGTCAGAAATTATATGGATTATAGGATACAAAATAAATGATAAATTTAAAGTAACTGAAAATACTATGAATGTATTAAGATTAAAATATACAAAAAATAATAGTTAAATATATTGATTTTTAGCAATAATGAATTTATTATAAACCATATGTATAATATATATATGCACCTGACTGAGTGAGTAAATCTGAAGTTTGGGAATGTACATCTGATAATATTTTAGGAGGTAAATAATGTTAGAAGATATAGAAAGAGTCCTGGTCAGCAGAGAAACTATCCGGGAGATGACGCGTGAGCTTGGGAAGCGCATATCTCAGGATTATAAAGGTAGTGAGCTGGTATTAGTTGGAGTGTTAAAGGGTGGGTTTGTATTCCTGGCTGATTTAATGAGGGAAATTACCATTCCGGTAGATATGGATTTTATGGCAGTTTCCAGTTATGGTAATTCTACAACTTCATCCGGTGTAGTAAGGATTATTAAAGATATAGATATAGATATTGCAGATAAACATGTGCTTATAGTTGAGGATATAATAGATACAGGATTAACATTGAACCATCTGAAACAGCTTTTATATACAAGAGGACCTAAAAGCGTGAAGATTTGTGCTGCATTTGATAAGCCTTCCAGGAGAAAAGCTCCTGTAGATGTGGATTATGAAGGAATAGTAATACCTGATGAATTTATAGTGGGTTATGGACTTGACTTTGACGGTATGTACAGAAATCTACCGGATGTTTGCGTATTAAAACCCGAGGTTTACCAAAGAAAAAGCGAAGATATACATACAAAACACGATTAAAAATATAATAAAATCACATATTAAGCAGCAAATCATATAAATAACAATCAGTCTAGTGCAACAAATTTGAAATATAGGTTTTATTGTGTTTTGAAAATGTTTATGTTAATATAGATATATTGTAAAAAAGGAGTATGATATAGTGACAATTGTTTACGATATAAGCATCTATTTAAGGCAACGGCCTTATTATGAGGAGGGAGCTGCTTGAAATATTTCAAGGGAATAAGCTTTTATATAGTTTTATTTATAATAATATTGTTCATATTGTTCTTATTCACCAGCAATGACAGCCCGTCTGATATGAGTTATTCGGAGTTGATGTATAATATTCAGAGCGGTAATGTTAAGGAATTAGTGCTTGAAGGAAATACCGCCACGGTTGTTTTGAATACAGACAAGGCTGATAGTAAAATAAATAAATATAATGTGGTAATACCATCAGTTGACAGCTTCATGAATGAAGTGAGTACAGCTATAAAAAATAAACAGATAGAGTCATTTAAAGGACAATTACCGCCCAGTGCGCCTTGGTGGGTATCAATACTGCCTACTTTGGTTCTTATAGTAATATTTATTTTATTCTGGGTATTCTTCCTGCAGCAATCCCAGGGTGCCGGAGGAAACCGTGTAATGTCCTTCGGTAAAAGCCGTGCGAAGATGAGCAGCGACAATAAGAAAAAAGTGACTTTTGATGATGTTGCAGGAGCGGATGAAGAGAAGGAAGAGCTTCAGGAGATCGTTGAGTTCTTGAAATCGCCAAGGAAGTTTGTTGAGCTGGGTGCAAGAATACCAAAAGGAGTTCTGCTTGTAGGACCTCCGGGTACCGGTAAAACATTGCTTGCAAAAGCCGTATCCGGTGAAGCGGGAGTTCCGTTTTTCAGCATAAGCGGATCGGACTTTGTGGAAATGTTTGTTGGAGTAGGTGCATCCAGAGTAAGAGACTTGTTTGAACAGGCAAAGAAAAATTCACCATGTATAGTATTTATCGACGAGATAGATGCGGTAGGACGTCACAGAGGAGCAGGCCTTGGTGGAGGCCATGATGAAAGGGAGCAGACTCTCAATCAGCTTCTTGTGGAAATGGACGGTTTTGGTATTAATGAAGGAGTAATAGTTCTTGCTGCTACCAACAGACCTGATATACTTGATCCTGCCCTCTTAAGGCCGGGAAGGTTTGACAGGCGTGTAGTAGTAGGATTGCCTGATATAAAAGGAAGAGAAGAGATATTAAAGGTACACGCCAGGGGTAAGCCTCTTGCATCAAATGTGAAGCTTGATGAACTTGCAAAGACTACTCCGGGATTCACCGGAGCTGACCTTGAAAACCTTCTTAATGAGGCGGCTTTGCTTGCTGCAAGAAAAGGCAAAAAGCAAATAGGCATGGAAGAGGTTAAGGAAGCTACTTTCAAAGTTGTTATGGGACCTGAAAAGAAGAGCAGAGTAATGAATGAAAAAGATAAAAGGCTTACTGCTTATCATGAAGCAGGTCACGCAATAGCTGCCAGAGTAATATCTACTACTGAAAAGGTTGACAGGGTATCTATAATACCGGTTGGCTTGGCCGGAGGATATACATCTTTTAAACCTGAGGAAGATAAAGCGTACCGTACGAAGTCACAATTAATTGAGTCTATAATAATTGCTCTCGGCGGTAAGGCTGCTGAAGATGTTGTGCTTGGTGAGGTAAGTACAGGAGCTTCCAATGACCTTCAGCGTGCTAACACAGTGGCCAGAAACATGGTTACTAAATACGGTATGAGCGAAAAGTTGGGCAACTTAATCTTTGCTAATGAAAATGATGAAGTGTTTATAGGTAAAGATTTAGCACAAACCAGATATTACAGTGAAGAAATAGCAGCTCAGATAGATAAGGAAGTAAAAGCTATTATCGATTCTGCATATGAAAAAGTAACAAATCTGCTTAAAGAAAACATTAACAAGCTTCATAAGATAGCAGAAGCTCTCCTGGAAAAAGAGAAGCTGGAAGGTGCGGAATTTGAAGAAATCTTTGCAAACGCATGATGCAATGTTGCCAGGATAATTTAAAAAATAAGTTGATATTATTTGTAGTATTTGATATTATTTATATGATATATTAAATTAAAGTTTATATATTTATAATTGAAAACATAAAACCTTATCAAGAGAGGTGGAGGGACTGGGCCCTATGAAACCCGGCAACCGGCTTTAGTGCAATGGTGCCAATTCCTACAGGATTCTTTCCTGAGAGATGAGGAGATAAATAAAACAACCTCTTCATTTGAAGAGGTTTTATTTTTAATAAACATAGGAGGATTTTATGGGAAGAAGATTATTTACTTCGGAATCAGTAACAGAAGGGCATCCGGATAAAATTTGCGATCAGATATCTGATTCAATATTGGATGCAATATATGCTCAGGACCCCATGGCAAGAGTAGCGTGCGAAACTACTGTAACCACAGGATTGGTTCTTGTAGCCGGTGAAATATCGACTAAATGTTATATAGATATACCAAGGATAGTCAGACAGACAATAGTTGACATATGATATGACAGGGCTAAGTATGGCTTTGACGGAAACACTTGTGCTGTATTGACTGCCATAGATGAACAGTCACCTGATATTGCTATGGGGGTGGACAAGGCACTTGAAGCAAAGACAGGAGAAATGACAGATGAACAGATAGAAGCCATAGGAGCGGGAGACCAGGGAATGATGTTCGGTTTTGCTTGTGATGAAACTCCTGAACTGATGCCAATGCCGATTTCACTTGCACACAAGCTTGTTATGAGACTTTCAGAGGTGAGAAAGAACGGAACTATTAGTTATCTAAGGCCTGACGGAAAATCACAGGTTACCGTGGAGTATGAAGATGACAAACCTGTCAGAGTAGATACTGTAGTCATATCAACACAGCATAGCCCTGAAGCAGATCATGAAACAATTGAAAGAGATATAATAGAACATGTAATAAAACCTGTAATACCTGCAGAACTACTCGACAGCAAAACAAGATATTTTATAAATCCCACAGGGCGTTTTGTTGTAGGAGGGCCACAGGGAGATACTGGTTTGACAGGAAGAAAAATAATAGTTGACACATATGGAGGATATGCAAGACATGGAGGAGGAGCTTTCTCGGGTAAGGATCCGACTAAGGTTGACCGTTCAGCGGCTTATGCAGCAAGATATGTTGCAAAGAACATAGTAGCAGCAGGACTAGCAAGGAAATGTGAAGTTCAGCTTGCGTATGCAATTGGTGTTGCTAGACCCGTATCCATATTGGTTGATACATTTGGTACGGGAAAAATACCGGAAGACAGAATAGTTGAACTGATTAAAAAGCATTTTGATTTAAGGCCGGCAGGTATTATAAAAACCCTTGACTTAAGAAGGCCGATATACAAAAAGACAGCAGCATACGGGCATTTTGGAAGGAACGATTCCGACTTTACATGGGAGAAAACTGATAAAGCGGAAATACTCAGGAAAGAAGCAGGATTATAATTGATATAATGATGGATATAAAAAGACAGCCAAAGGCTGTCTTTTTTATCTATAATCGGGTGAAAAATAAAATGATTGTTCAACAGATTACAAAATAAACAGAACAATTAAAACTTCTTATGAAGAATAGGTGATACTTTTTTATAAATCAATACTGTTATAAATGATATAACAAACGCTTTAAGCGCATTAAACGGTGCTACGCCAAAAATAATAAGCGATTTAAGATCTGTAATATATTTATTGGCACTTGCTCCCATTTCTACTATAGTATTGAGAGGAATTCCTAAAATCTTTATATAAAGGGGAATAAGTACAAAATAATTATATAAAGAAGCAAAGATAACCATAGATAATGAACCAACGATAAGAGATATAATTGCACCTTTTTTTGTCTTATTACGCTTATATATCATTGCTGCAGGTACAGTAAAAAAAATACCTACAAAGAAATTAGCCATCTCACCCACGCCTGATGTCTTTGTAATAAAAAGATGAAGTATATTTTTTACTAACTCAACGAGAATCGCACCGATAGGCCCGATAGAGAACCCTGCAAGCAGTACAGGAATTTCACTGAAATCAAATTTTAAAAATTCAGGGAAAATAGGGATGGGTGACTCAATAAACATTATTATAAATGCCAGGGCCCCGAGAATTGCTGATTTTACAAGTGTGTCTAAAGATAGCTGCTTCGTTTTGCTGTTTTTCATTTTATTACCTCCAACATATTAAAATCCCCTGGAGTACAATCCAGGGGAAATGATATGCAATAAAAAACACATCTTCTTTCATCCAGACTATACTGTCGGCTCCGGAATCTAACCGGATCAGCTTTCGCTCGCGGGCTAACGGTTTACCTTTGCCGGTATAACCATATTACCGCCGGTCGGGAATTGCACCCTGCCCTGAAGATTGTATCCAGTTATTCTTATTTTATGATGGCAGCTGAATAATTTATGATAAATAACTCAGCTCCGCTAATATAATAACAACTGCATAATATTGTGTCAATAGCACAAATTTTAAAAACGTTTACCAGATTAGGGCAATATGATAAAATTTCATATGAAAATGGCAAAGTTTTGAACTTCTGGTCCGATAATAAAGTAAATTTCCACAAAATTAAAGAAAGTTGTACTACTCTGCCTCTTGAGAAAAGGTATGTCAGGAAATATTGAGGATAAACTACCTTAAGAGGAGTATACAACGATATTATAAAGGGATCTAAAAGGAGATGCATGATTTTGAAGGTACGTAAAGCGATAATTCCGGCTGCAGGGCTGGGGACAAGGTTTCTTCCTGCAACCAAGGCTCAGCCGAAGGAAATGTTGCCCATAGTAGACAAGCCAACTATACAATATATTATAGAAGAAGCTATTGCATCGGGTATTGAGTCCATTCTTATCGTAACAGGCAGGAGCAAAAGAGCTATTGAGGACCATTTTGACAAATCATATGAATTGGAAGATGCTTTAAAGAAAAAGGGAAATATCGATTTGCTAAGCCAGATTCAGGATATATCAAATCTTGTCGATATTCATTATATAAGACAGAAAGAACCTAAAGGATTGGGACATGCGATATATTGCGCCAAAACATTCATAGGAAATGAACCTTTTGCTGTGCTTTTGGGCGATGACATTGTGGATTCGGAGGTTCCTTGCCTTAAGCAGCTTATTGAGGTATATAACGAGTATAAAACTACCGTACTTGGTGTCCAGCATGTACCTGAAAGTGAAGTAAGCAAATATGGTATAGTTAGCTGCCGGCCAGTTGATGACAGGGTATTTAAAGTAAAGGATCTTGTTGAGAAGCCTGATGTAGGTAAAGCACCTTCAAATATTGCCATACTGGGAAGATATATAATAACACCGCAGATTTTTGATTTTTTAGAAAACGCAGTTCCGGGCAAGGACGGAGAAATACAGCTTACTGATGCATTAAAGGGGCTTATGAGTGTTGAGGCGATGTACGCATATGATTTTATCGGAGACAGATATGATGTGGGCAACAAGCTGGGTTTCCTTGAAGCCACTGTTGAATTTGCATTAAAAAGAGATGATCTCAGAGATGAGTTTATGGCTTATCTGAGAGAAGTTATAACCAGAGAAGATCATGCATAATAAAGAAATAAGTGCAGATAATACCTATAAACTTTAAGTTTATAGGTATTTTTATGGGCAGGAACATACATATAGCGAAAAATTTAATAATATTAATTTTTATAATGGCAGTTTCATATCTGGTATTTTCACAAGTTATGAAATTGTTTGTACCGGTATTGGTTAAAGAGGATGTTTCAGGCAGGTCTGACATCTTACGCAATGTATCACAGGATGCAGCATATTCAAAAGAAAGTGATTTTGCAAAAGAAACTGAAAGCAGATCAAACAGCGTAAGCGACGAGAATCAGACAGAAAAGCAGGAAAATAAACAACCTGATTCATTGGAAAATAAAGATGATAACCATGAGGAAGTACAGATAAAACAACCTGAAATAACTACGTCTTTTACAGAAGAGTTACCGAACTTAAATGAGAAAAATAATGAACCGGATAATGCTGCTGAAACCAATGACGATAATTATGTGATACCATATGATAAGCTTATATCTATGAAAAATATTGGCTTGATGGATAAGTTATCAGTAATGGCAATTGTAAGTAAAATAAAAAAGAGTAATATGAATAAAATATATGCTATTGCAAAAGACGGTGTAACATTAGAGGAAATTAACGAAATAAAAGTCATTCTTGAGGAAGATTTGAATAAAAAAGATATGAATAAGCTGATGAAAATAATCAACAAAAATATGGATTTATACGCACAGGGAAAGCTAGATTGATAAAATGAATAACAGATAGAAACAGAGGAATTACTCAGTTTCTATCTGTTATTTGCTAATAAATTAATTGCTCAACTCCTGCAATGTTTCTTTTAATTTTACCCGTATCGGTAATTTTTGAGGGCATTTTTTCTCACATGCGCCGCATTCTGAACATTCAGCCGGAGAAACTTCTTTACTTTCAGGATCAATAATTTTAGCAAAGCGTTTTTTGGCGATTTCGGTAAGCCCAAATACTTTGTGCTGGTTCATAAGGCTGAAGATATTTGGTATATTGATTCCCTTCGGACATGGCATGCAGTAGTTACAACCTGTACAGTATAATTCAGAGAGCTTCTGGGTTTCTTTTATCATTGCGTTAATTTTGTCCCAATCTTCCTTATAAAGGGTAAGGTTTGATGATGCAATTTGTACGTTTTGTTCGACCATTTCAATGGTGTTCATACCTGACAATGCACAGTTTACGTTTTCGTTCCCCAGCACAAATCTTAGAGCTATTTCAGGGGTGCTTTTTATATCTCTTTTAAGCATATTGGCAATAGCATCTGAAGGTGCTGCAAGCCTTCCGCCTCCTACAGGCCCCATAATAACTGTGCCTAAACCTTTGGAAGCCGCATATGCAATTGCTTCCTCATTTGATCTGTCTATAAGATTGTACTGGCATAATACTGACTCGAATATTCCGGTATCAACGAGCATTTTAAGTACTTCAGGCGAATCATGGAAAGAAAATGAGATGTGTTTTATAAGGCCCTCGCTTTTTGCTTTTTCTGCCTCTTCTATAAGGTTAAACTTAAGTACGATGTTTTCCCAGTGATTCTTATTTAATGAATGAAAATAATAAAAATCTATATAATCAACATCTAGTTTTTTTAGCTGTTCCTCTAGAAAGCGCCTGTAATCATCTTTCTTTTTAACCAGCCAGGTAGGCATTTTTGTTGAAAGGTAAACCTTGTCGCGGTAGCCTTTTAATGCTTTGCCTATAACATATTCACAATTATTATGGCAATATGTATAAGCCGTATCTATATAATTCACACCCAGATCAAAAGCTCTATGGACGATTTGTATGCTTTCGTCTTCTTTCATGTACCATTTGCCGTCTTGCTCATATTCAGGAAGTCTCATGGCTCCGAACCCTAAAGCGGATATTTTTATACCTGTTTTGCCAAAGTCCTTATATTGCATATATAATACCTCCATCGTCTTTAATTAATTTTATTAATTCGCAATTGCATTTATATAATACCATAACATCATTATAACATTATTTTAAGGAAATAAGTATAATGCCTTTTATACAGAGATTTTTACCAGCCGTCTATACCTGAACGCTTCAATGCACCAAATATGTTGTTTTTAATATCATGGTTTTCATGAAATAGATCAGATATGAGATTCTTTATATATTGACGCTTTGTTTTGCCATTAGCAGGGCAAGGATTTTTGACTATAGGTATATTATACTTATTTATAAATCCTTTTATATCTTTCTCTTCTGTATATATAAGAGGACGTATCAAGTGAATATTCTTTCTTTCCAGATAAGTAACAGGTGAGAAATTATGAATTCTGCCTTCATAAAACATGCTTAGGAGCAATGTTTCAATTACATCGTCCTTGTTGTGGGCAAAGGCTACTTTGTTGCATCCGAGGGATATGGCGAGATTATTCAATGCGCCGCGTCTCATGTTTGCACATAATGAGCACGGATTAGTTTCCTTACGCACTTCAAATATTATTTTGCCGATAAGCGTTTGTTCACATGTATAGTTAACACCTAAGCTGTTACACAGCTCTTGTATTGGGGTAACATCAAATTCACCTATCCCCATGGTCAGTGTGATAGCTTCAAGGTCGAATTTTTTCGGATAGAAATTCCTGAGCTTACTGAGTTCAATCAGCAGGGTCATACTGTCCTTGCCCCCTGAGACTCCAACGGCTATTTTGTCCCCATCCTGTATCATATCATAGTCTTCAATGGCTCTTCTTATTTGGCCAAGTATTTTCTTAATAGTGACCACCTCTTGGTACAAGAATTCAGAATACTATAATTATAATTAAAACATATAAAGGTAGCAATATAAACAGGGAACGTAAAAAATGGTTTATCATCATTGAGTATTAATATAATACTGGTTCATGCGAAGGAGCATTTGCGGGATACAGCAAGCTACAGCATTGTAAACATAAATAATTCGTCATTTTACTGTTGATTTAAATATTTGTTTGTAGTAAAATAAATTTTGCGTTTGAAAACATATAAGATTTGACGGGGTGTAGCGCAGTTGGTAGCGCACGTGGTTTGGGACCATGGGGCCGGAGGTTCGAGTCCTCTCACCCCGACCAGTAAAATCCTCAGCAGAGTGACAAGTTCTGCTGAGGATTTTCTGCTATATAGAAATGTGCCTGCTTGATGGTTGGTAGGTAAGATGTATATTGCGGGATAGGTACTATTTTTTTGAACCCAATTCAACCAGCTTAATATAGTGAGGTATATCCTGAACTTTAGGTTTTAACTTAAATGCGGGCGCACAGCAGCCACACCTCCAATAAGATTTACCCTCATATTCATAAGCAACTCCCTTATTGCAGGGACGATTGTAACATCTCTTACCGCTTTTCCTGAAAACATCTTTCACTGAATCGGGGCAGGTATTTAGGTATTCAATGCAGTTTGCAACATTTCGAATGCGCAGCAGAAGGCGTATTTTTTCAGTTTCAGATATGGAACCGACAATATCGGTGCTTCTTGATACTATCTGGAAAAGATAAGGCCCTTTTGAGTTGAAAGCTTTCTGCCCAATCAATGAATGCCTTTTTCCCGAATGAATATTCATTTGTTTCATGCATATTAATAAGTGACGGTATATCCATAACAGCATTTTTATATGCAGCTGCCAAAGATGGTTTAGGTTTTTTATCAGTAATGAAAATAAGTACATCATAAGTATACTGTTTTGGCGTTTCATCATCGCCTAAAATATAATAAAAACCACTCTCATCATAACCGCAGATGATGGCAAATGAATGGAATTATTCCCAGACCAAATTCAAATCTTATTTCTGTATTTTCTCCACTTATACTGCATTGATTATCCTCAATGTTATCGCAAGATTCTGTATTATGCATAAATCCGCTAATATTACCTTTAATATATCATCTACTTTAACTTTAAATTGCTTTGATAAGGCAAATAAGGTTTCTGTGTCAGGTAAGGTTATTCCATTTTCCCATTTAGATACTGTCTGATGCGTTACATTCAGACATTCTGCGAATTCCATCTGTGTCAACCCTTTTGTCTTACGAAGCTTTGAAATAAAAGTACCTACAGCTTGATAATTGACCATATGGCATCCCTCCAAATGAATTTATAACTAATATATCATTTTTAGTATGAGAGTACCACTTATCTATAGTTGCAAAACGTATACAGATATTCAACTGCAGGTTGCAGAGCTTAAACTTTACTCTGTCAGGCAATACAAGAGTTTTATTGACACAGTCCTCAATGAACTTTATGCAATCATCTATATATTGCATCTTTTAACATATTGGAGGGAATTTGATAATAACCCATTTTTATTGTTATGTACAAAGAAAAGTTAAACAGAGTACCTACATAACCACCATACTTATTTATTAATTCTATAATTTCATTATCCATGGTTTCTATGATTTTATCATCTATACCATCTAGTTTAGAAACAAATGCAGGTGTTGATTTCATAGCTTTTAAATATTGTTCAGCATTTTCTTTTATCTCATGAGAATAATCAAGTTTTTCAATTAATTTAAATAAGCCGGATAACTCAATTTCAGCTTTTCTTTCACTATCTTTATATATTCCATCATGTTCAATTCTTTCAGATTTTTCATTATCTTTATAATGACTGTTGATGTATTTATTAACTATTACATCGATATTTTTTTGTATCTCTCTGGTTTTATCTGATTTATGATTACATGGACTATACCAAAACAAAACAAGGTACCCTTTATCTTTTAAAAGATTATGGCACTTTTTGTATTTTATATTTTTATCTATCAAATGAAATGCCTGCGCAGAAAATACCATGTCATACTTTTGATTATTTGTGCTATTCCATTCTTCAAATGAAGATACATACACTGATACATTTGGATAATTAACACATTTGCCTTATAATATTTCTGCCATGTCTTTACCAATTTCAACTGCATCAATTTTGAAACCTTTTTCTGCAAATTGTATTGTTGCTTTTCCGGTACCGGCTCCAATTTCAAGTAATGTGTCGCTAAGTTTTAAATTAGCTTTGTTTATGACATCTTTAATTAGTTTCTGCGGATATGAAGGCCTAATTTCTTCATATATGCCTGCGATACCCTTATATGGCTCAACTTCTTTTATCATAGAGTACCTCCATATTTATTTTTGATAACATTATACTCTAATGTCCATCAGATGCAATTTTCCAGACTCCGTTTTCTTTTTCGAGAATAATGGACCTTCTGTCAACACCTTTATTTAATATCGGAATCGCATCATCAGTTGGTGTAATATCAACTGTAACATAATATTCTATCCTGTTTTCAGTGTTTTCCGGTGTATTAAATACTTTAATTTCTTTAATATCTGCTTTCTTGGCATATCCGGGTATATTTATACCGAATTCCGGCTTGTTATATAGTTTATTTCGTTCCATGTTGGTAAACAAGCTTCTAAGACGTTGTTTCGTAGTCATGGTTGCAAGAAGAGTCTTTTCATCTTTGTCGGTCATTGCTTTAAAATATGTTTTTATAAGTTCTTCATGAGACATTCGGTAAACTTTTACAAACAGAGGATCGTTATTATTTATTTGATTTGAATTAAACCACTCACTAATCTCCATGCCCTTTATATCATAAAAGCTTTTGCCGCTTAAGGTGAACGATGGGCTGCTATTAGTGCCCAAATCTATATATGCTCCTGCAATATTACCGTCATAGCGTATTATTATCCCTCTTGCATCCAGGTAGGGCCTGGCGGATTCAGGCAGTGGCTCAATCAGATTATATATTTCCGCGGTCACTTTTTTTGATAATAACTTTGAAAAGTCCATTCCCTCTGATTTCGATAGCTCCATATTATATGACCAGTAAAGTTTATCCTGAAAATCTTCCGAATTAGCTGACAGATCAGAGGGAAGTTTTATCTTTTCAGATGAAATTAAAAATGCGGGTGTCCAATTGTATTTTTTGAATAATGTTGATACATCTGCCGGAATGCTTGCACCTGAAGGCCTGAAAGTTTCAATATTAGCTACGAGCCGGAAAAAGTCATATGACAGATATATCTTATTTCCTTCATATTCTATATATCCGAAATTATATAGACTGTCATAAGCAAAGGGAATTATTGTCTGTTCTTGGTCGGCATTATAAAAAATAAGTTTTTGGCTATCTTTAACAGACATTCCGCTCATGTCTTGGACTGGAGGATCAATACTGTATTTGAAAAAGGTAAGAATTAGATTGATAAGGGAACTATCTGTGAGAACAGCAGGTTTATAATCAGGTTCAAAGTAATTGAATACATCGTGATAAATTTCAATTTTTGTGCTTGACCCTATTTTGTTTAGCAGTTCTTGAATTATTTCAGGTATTGTAACATCAACTGTATCCGAGTTTTTCGTTTCAGATTGTTTAGAAGTATAGTTAATATTTGATAACTGCTTGCTTTTATGGACTTCTGGGTTGCTTGTACATGAGGATGCTGTGAGTAAAGCTGCTATTAAACCAAACAATATAAATAGTTTACCATGCTTATTAAGCATATTTACTTCTCCTTTTATTTTATGCATTTGCTTACATTATAAAGGATTCATGCAAAATACAACCTAATTTTAACATATAAGAAAAAGGAAGGCAAACGCATCAATATTTCCTGATATTAGTAAATAGAATGAATAATTATATTATTTACAGGATTTTAATAGTCATCAATCTTTTAAATAGATAAAAGTATAGGTATTACACTAATCAGTTTGTGATTTAACTTTGGAGAAAGCGGAATTTGGGGATAGTTACCATTCCTTAATGATTGATAGATAGGATATGGGGTATTATTTAGAATACTGAGCAATAACTTAAAATATTTTCTTATAAATAAAAGCTAGCGTACCACTTTCAATTAGAATATAAAAACCCAATCCTATAAATATAATTGGTATTAAAATGTGCTTGTATTTATCGATGCTTTTCTGTATTAATGAATGTTCTGCCAGTCTTTTGCCGATTAAACACCACAGAGCAGTTAGAAATGCAAACATTACCACAGTTATAAGAATATCTGTTAAATTCATACTTGTAAAAAGAGGCATATAAATTCCGATGTTATCTCCGCCATTAGCAAAAGCTATACTGGCTACTTTGATAATGTCTGGACTAATGAGATTTTTGAAAAAAGCTGTTATATAATTTGCTTTTACATCACCGGTTTCTTCTAATTTATAATTTTCACCCCTTTGATTTTCCTGCCTTTCTGTATCTTTGCCGTTATTTCTTTCTTTTTTATAGTCAGCATATGCTTTTATTCCCAGATATATAGGAACAAATCCAAGCAAGCCTACATATTTTTGCGGAATTATTGATATGCCTAAAGCGCCTGCAGTGCTTATTGCTGTTAAAATCCCTATTCCCAGATACTGTCCAATTATTATATGGCGTATCTTCATATTACTGCTTGTCTGTGAGAAAAACAGCATGAGTATGAATATATCATCAATATTTGTGCTTACATATGAAATAAAAGCCGTTATTACCGTGCTAAGCAAATACTTTTCCTCCACTTATACTATACATGTTAATATTACTCTTACATAAGCTATATCATGTATCCACAATGATTAAGTCAATTATACTATATGAATGATAGCATGATGAACATATTTTTGCTTATGTCAGCTAATGTTAATTTGTATTAGGACACTTGCACCTATCAAAGTATGTAACTGTTATATTAATTTAAGTATATGGCATTTACAAAACTGTTAATTGTTGTATAATTATACTAATAATTTAAATTGGGGGATTTAATGAAGAAAGGAATTAAGGGTTTTATTGTGGGGGTTATAACTACACTGACTTTATTAACAGCGGTATTTGCTACATGTGCAGAACCGATATACAAAACTATTACGGTAGCTTATAATAACATTAAAATTTATGTAAACGATTCATTGATAGTACCAAAGGACCCAAATGGAAACATAGTTGAGCCTTTTATATATAACGGAACTACATATTTGCCTGTTAGAGCTGTTAGCGAGGCATTGGTACAGAAAGTAGAATGGGATGGCAAGACAAATAGTATATATATAGGGGAAAGGAAAGTAACAAATAATGAAACAAACAATGAAACAAATGAACAAACAAATGACAGGCCCAGCGGTTTAGGAAACACATCCGGAAACCTTGCAAATAACGGGTATGCTTGCTTGAAAGATGGGTGGATATATTACAGAAATTCAGGTGATGGAAATAAACTATATAAAGTAAAGACTGACGGTACAGGAAAAACAAAAATATCGGATGATAGTCCGATATTTATTAATGTGGTATCGGATTGGATTTATTACTCTAATGACAATGATGACGGCAAAATTTATAAAATCAGGACTGACGGTACTGAAAGAACGAAATTGAATAATGAAAGTTCGGGCAATATTTTGGTAAAAGACGGATGGATATATTATTCAGAAGTTATAGGGCCCAGAGAATATGCAGCGACCCTTTATAATTGCTGGGACATTTACAGAATGAAATGCGATGGCACCTCAATATCTACGATTAGCAAGAATAAATATGCTCCGGCATTTGTTAATGTAGTAGACGACTGGATATATTTTGCAAGCTTTTATGACGGTAAAATATACACAATGAAAACTGACGGCACAAATGAGACTACATTAAATAATTGCAGGGTAGCCCAGAGCATTATCGTTGACAATGAGATTTATTACTCTAATGTATATGAAAACGGTACAGTATATAAAATGAATTTAAATGGGACGGGTAATACTAAACTGGATTATAATTTCAAGGTTAATACATTTAATATATCTGACGGGTGGATATATTTCTCTAATATGGAAGATAATGATAAACTGTATAAAATAAAAACTGACGGAACTGGAAAAACTAAGTTAAGTGATATTCCAGCCTATGAAATAAACATTGTTGGAGACTGGATATATTATCATGATAAAACTGATAAGGTATTTACATTGTATAAAGTTAAGAAAGATGGGACAGGAAAAGGGTTGGTAAATTGATTCTATATTAGCCTGGGTTTTACGAAAAGTTATTTATTATACTATATATTATCAATCCATGTTTTGCACTGGCCGATAAAATCCCCGGCAGAACGATAAAACTCTGCCGGGGGTTTTTAAGTATTTTCAGAAGAAATGACATAGTTATCTATGCAGATTGCAGTTCTTTAAAACTATTTCTTCAACAATTTATCAACTTCAATTCCGTTAATTTTCAGTCCTGTAATATCACTGTCCTTAATTTCCATGTTTGATAGATTGCATTTTTCTATGGAAACATTGGAGAAGTTGCAGTTTTCAAACCTGCTGTTAGATAAATCGGGATTTACGAACTGGACATTTTTCATTTCAACACAGCCGAACTTCGAATTATTTAAATTCAGCCCTCCGAAGGTCGCTTCTGACATGTTAATATCGCTGAAACTGGCATTCTTCATGTTTATATTGCTAAAGACCGCGTATTTCATATTTGCATTTTCAAATCTGCTTTCCTTTAAATTTACATCGTTGAAAAGCGCACCGTTCATGTTGCAATGCTCAAATGAAATCTTGCTGTCCTGCCCTTCCTTGCTTATGATATTAGCAGGTTCCTCCGGACATATAAAAGTAACTATTTCATTTATCGGCCTGCGTTTTGGCTTCGGATTGTCTGCGGCAGCGTAACCTAAAGGTATTATTGCAACAGGTCGCATGTCCTTCGGCAGATTAAGGATTTCCGACACGGCGGATTCGTTGAAAGCGCCGCACCAACAGCTGCCTAAGCCAAGGTCTGCAGCGCAAAGCAGGATATTTTGAATAGCTGCGGCTGTGTCCTGAATACAATACAGATTACGGCCTCTTTCTCCGTATCTGCTTTCAGATTTTTGTATATCTGCGCATACTACTATAAAAACCGGAGCTGTCAAAATCCAATCTGAAGTATATGCTTTTGCATGTATTTCTGAAATCACTTTTTTGTCTTTTATCACATAAAAGTGCCATGGTTGGCAGTTGCCTCCGCTTGGTGCCTCCTGAGCTGCTTCAAGTAGTTTCATTATGATATCGTCCGATACATCATCAGGCTTAAACTTTCTGACGCTTTTTCTTGTCTTTGCCAGTTCATTAAAACTCATTTGTATACCTCCTTAAGTTTTAATTTGCATAAGCAGATATTATTTTCTTTTGAATTCGAGCATTGTTATTGAATATTTGTGTACATACACAAATCAAAGGAAAAACAACAGGTTGTCATGTCATATTTAGTTTTTTAACGTATATTAAATAAATGAATTCAAGTCGGTTTCATTCAGATAAAATATATTAAAATATTTAGAATTACAGAATACATTATGTTATTTAACAAGTATGCTATTTAGAGTATCTTTTTATTTTAAGCTTCATATACTTTTTTCAAAAATAAACTTTTGATATTTAATAACATTCCAAAATCAGTTTAATTATACCATATATAGGATGTCGGAATAAATAGAAAATACTTGATTAATATACAAATGGATTTTAGCTTGTAGCTGTTTCAAATAGTCAAGTACAGCATATAGCAGAGAAACCTCTGATTAGTACAGAGGTCCGCAGTAGTGGAGAGTAGAATACTATTTTATTTTTTTATTTTATTTTAAGTCAAAACTTCTATAGATTTGGAAATGTTCCTCATATTAAGGCATTACTAAAAATGCATTTGCTACTATGCGTTCTTTGTTTCCTTCCGTGCAGGGTTTATTTATTACTTTACCGTTATAATACATTGTAGACGAATTGCCGCCATCCAGAAGTGCTGCATTTACTGCACCAAACTCAAACATTATGTCTGTGACTTCTTCTATTGTCGCACCAACAGATTCCAGGCTTCTGCCATCAACAACAAGCATAAGCACTTCGCCATTTGCTTTTTGGCCTATAGCGGTCCTGGGGTTTATTCCTAAATATATATCATAAAGCTTAGCAGGCTTTCCGTCTATTATAAGTGCTCCTATGCATTTTACTGCTTCTTTTAGTTTGTATTCTTCCTGTAATTGATTATAGGTAAAGCTGCCGGTTACCATTTTTCCGTTAAATGTAAAACCAACTACATCAGTAATAGGACTATCAGGAGATTCTTTTATATGTTGATCGCAGAAAACAAATTTACCGTCTTTAATAATAAACCCGTCAGGTGTGTAATCTTCCAGATGACCACCGCCGTTGATAGCTGCCAGAGCATTTTCCTGCATAGCTATCTGACTTGTTGTTTTATCTGACTGTGAATTGTTATTCAGGCTGCATCCCACAACTACTTTTTTAGGGTCAGAAACGGTTATCATTTTTGCTTTAAAATGACCACCTTCAATTTGTGAAATAGTAAGAGCATTGTCATTATTTACAGAATTATCACCTATACCGGTACTGCTTTTGGCGTTCGCGGATGTAATTGTTTCCGTATCAGACTGTGCCCGGCTGCTTGTATTTGATGTGTCTTCTTTTGCATTGGTAAGCAGAATGCAGCCCAGGATAATCAGCATAACTATACCCAATGCAGAGAATTTAACATATTTTTTATTAAACAATGAAATCATTGTGATCCTCCTTTTCATTTCTGATTTACCTGGCAATACACCTATTGCACCGGGAATCCAACGCTGTTTTGATACGATTTTGAGTAAATGTATAATTGTGTAGCCGTATTCAGATTGTTCTTCATGGTCCAAATATGACATCGCCATTGCGTCGCATGATATTTCGCAATCTTGCCGCATTTTATAAAAACTATACCATATAACCGGATTAAACCAATGTATGATTTTTAAGAATATAACCAGGCAGTTGACAATATTATCTTTTCTCTTAAGATGCGATAACTCATGAAGAAAGATATGTTCAAATTCACGGTCACTTAAATCCTTTAATATATCACGGGGTATTAAAAGAACCGGTCGGGTACAGCCTAAAAGTGAAGGGGTTGAAACAATATCGGTAAGTACTATGGGAACAGCCCTTTTTATATTTAGATTAAGCCTGCATTTATTTAAGATATTATTAAGATGTTGAGTTTCAAATACAGGATGATTTCTGGCTTTTATAAATAGCTTCGTATTAATTGCAATAATATAAGTGCTAAGAATAACTATTCCCGCCAGCCAAATCAATATTATTAAGTTTTTTAAATTGAATTTATAGGTATAATATTTAGTATTTAAAATCAGTTTATTTTCATTTTTTAATGCATTGTTATTAGATATGTTATTTAGTTGAGATATTATTACATTTGGATTTTCATAACTTTGATTTTGTTCTGGTATGTAATTATCTGTTTTATCCAAAAAAACGTTACAATTTGCCTGAAGCTTTTCTATCACAGGATTTACAATATTAAATAAGCTAAATGAGCTCGTTGGTGCAAAGGGTACAAGTAATCTTACTAAAAGTATAAACCAAATATAATAATGCCATTTAGGGCTTTGCTTATTTTTCATAATGAGTTTTACCAACAGGATTACAGCAACAAGAACACTTGCCATTATAGAAGATGTTATTACCCAATCAAATACTTTTATTAGCGCGGACACAATTTCACCTCCTGCCGCTTTTTATAAAACTGATTATCGGCATTTAACAAATGTTAAGGTACAATGTTTTGTTTAGGACAAGCTTTATGAATCAAATATATTAAGAGGGCATTTTTATCTTTAGCAAAATAATCTGATTACTACAGGTGTTCTATTTTCTTTTTCTGCCCTTGCTCTTGTCGAGAATGTCTTTAAGCTGCTCTATTTCCTCATCTGATAATTCATTTTCTTTAATGATACTGGACAGCATAAGATTTAAAGATCCATCATATACCTTTTTTAACAGAGATTTATATTCCTTTTGGGCATATTCTTCCCTGGATATTAGCGGGTAGCATATATAAGGCGATGAACCTTCTTCAATCCTGATAGCTTTCTTGTTGACAAGTCTGCTTATCAGAGTATATATAGTTGTAGGACTCCACTTAGTTACAGGTTTAAGTGTTTCTACTATTTCACTTGACGTTAAGGGTGATTTATTCCATAAAACCTTCATCACCTGCCACTCGGCATCGGATATCTTTGGCAGTTCCTTCATTATTTCACCTCCTCTACAATTGTAGAACATATTTTTATACTACAGCTGTAGAGAGAAAATGTCAATAGGATTTTTGCAAAATTAGATAAACTTGATGAATTTGTATTTATTTTGATACTGAATTCTGTTTATAATAAAGTAATTGATACATTTACCGGAGGCAATGATATGACACAGGAACATCTTTCATTTGTACAGAAATACTTAGAAGAGAAGTACCGTACAACTGTCTTTGATAATTTTTTTGATTTTAAGATTGTTGAACTTAAGGAAGGTAAAGCTGTATATAATGTAAAAATTGATAAAAAGCATACTAATATATATGGTTTTGTACATGGGGGAGTTTTTGCCACAATCTGTGATGTGGTAATGGGGGTATCCTGCATAACTCTAGGTAAACTTATAGTGACTCTTGATATGAATTTAAGTTATATTAAGAATGTTCCTTCAGGGAATCTGCTGACCGCTGTCGGTGAGGTTATCAGCAGCGGCAATACTATAATGCGCGCATCGAGTGAAGTGTATTGTGACCAGCAGCTTCTTGTTAAGGCACAGGCTACATATTTTATTACAGGTGAATTTAGCAGCAACTTAGACCAAATCTAATCATCGTAGTCTGTATAGAAATGATGTCAGAATTTGAAATGTTTATTTTATAAAAATTCATTAAAAACATTATGCAAGATTTCCTTCGAAATAGCCGCAATTTTTGAAATTCAATAGCATAAAACATGTGATTTTTAAGAGATTTGCTCGATTTTTGCATGATAATTACTTGAAAATGCAATTTTCGTTTATTAAAATTGCAAGATGTATTGACTTTTATTTTTCAAAATAGAATAATATATGTACTAATACATATATTATTGTTGTTTTGTGTAAAAATTTAATTTTATATCCAGGAAAGGGAGTATATTATGAATAAAATCAAAATAGGCATTGTGGGTTACGGTAATGTTGGAAAAGGTGTGGAAAAGGCCATCAGGCAAAATCCTGACACTGAACTGAAAGCGGTATTTACCCGAAGGCCGCCTGAAAGTGTAAAAATAGACACAGAGGGTGTTAAAGTTATCAATATATCAGAAGTTTCTAGATATGTTAATGATGTGGATGTAATGATACTTTGCGGAGGTTCGGCAACCGATCTGCCTGAACAGGGTCCGCAATTTGCAGCTATGTTTAATACAGTGGACAGTTTTGATACTCATGCCAAAATACCTGAATATTTTGCGAAAGTAGACGCTGCAGCAAAAGCATCCGGAAAAGTAAGCATGATATCCATAGGATGGGATCCGGGCCTTTTCTCAATGATGAGAATGTTGTCAAATGCAGTTTTGCCATCGGGCAATGATTATACCTTCTGGGGAAAAGGTGTCAGCCAGGGCCATTCTGATGCGATAAGAAGAGTTAAAGGCGTAAAGAACGGAATACAATATACCATTCCTATAGATTCTGCAGTTCAAAGCGTAAGAAACGGTGAAAACCCTGATTTGACTACAAGACAGAAACATATAAGAGAATGTTTTGTAGTGGCTGAAGAAGGTGCCGACAAGGCTGAAATTGAAAATGAAATAAAGAACATGCCTAATTATTTTGCTGATTATGATACCATAGTTCACTTTATAAGCGAAGAAGAATTGAAGAAGAATCATAGCAGGATGCCTCACGGAGGGTTCGTATTCAGAAGCGGGTGGACCGGAGAACAGAACTGTAATAAACAGATTATAGAGTTCTCGCTTAAACTGGACAGCAATCCTGAGTTCACTGCGAATGTACTTGTTGCGTATGCAAGAGCTGCATACAGGCTCAATAAAGAGGGTGTTTCAGGAGCTAAAACGGTATTTGATGTTCCATTGGCATACTTGTCTTCCTCAAGCCATGTAGAATTAATAAAGACTTTGCTTTAAATCTGTAAATAATATTGCATTAATATATCAAGAAATACTCGTACGTGATGTTGTTGATCTATAGATCAGCATCAGTGTGTGTTTCTTGATATATTTCTATATGGGGAAAATAAGGCATTTCATATTTGAGATACTCAATTTATGTTTTTTAAATAAAAATATTGCAAAACGAAAGTTGCTTTATTTAAATCTTGCAATATTATGTAAAATAAAAAAATTATTATTAGCAGATGATTGACGTTAAACCTAGGCAAATAAAACATTCAATAAGTTGAGCAGTTATGAACATATAAAATTTTTATTTAAACTTACGAAATTTTTTTGGGGTGCACTTGCATTTTAGTATAGTGTTTGTTATAATTCAATATGTCAAAAACCATATCTTTTTATCCCAATTTTATAACTTTTTTGGGGTATACAATGGCGTATGCTTAGTGATATGTATTATAAACATGTCACACAGCTTTGCTTTTGCGAAGCTTAATTAATTTAATACGGAAGTATAATGCATTTAGTTATAACCAGTTATAGTGTTGTATTACACTGCTTAAATGCATGTCAATACTTATGCTTACAGGTTTTCATGTTATTATTTGCAATGAATGCATTATTTTATTGCTTTCTGACAAAAATCAGCCGGATAAGCAGTGTGTTATAACTTGCTTATAACGTTGTATTCGGTATTTTTGCGTCTTATCTAAATGCATTATAAGTATTTTATTTATGTGCAAAATTATTGTACATAGTAGGCAGCAAGCTTAATAGTTATATTTAGCACACTGGGAATATATAACTATAATGAGAATAAAAGTAAATAAATTAAATTCAGGAGGTCATTTTATGAAAATACTCGCTAGTGTAATGGATCAGGTAATAAAGAGAAACCCAAATGAGCCTGAATTCCATCAGGCCGTAAGAGAAGTGCTTGAATCCTTGGAACCGGTGGCAGAAAGGCATCCGGAATGGGTTGAAGCCGGTATATTTGACAGGATAGTTGAGCCTGAAAGACAGATTATCTTCAGAGTGCCATGGGTTGACGACAATGGCAAGGTGCAGGTAAACAGAGGCTTCAGAATTCAGTTTAACAGTGCTTTAGGACCTTACAAGGGCGGTATAAGGCTTCATCCTTCAGTAAATGCCAGCATATTAAAATTTCTCGGATTTGAGCAGATATTTAAGAACTCCCTGACAGGACTCCCAATAGGCGGAGGTAAGGGAGGAAGCGATTTTGACCCTAAAGGGAAATCCGACGGTGAAGTTATGAGATTCTGTCAGAGTTTTATGACAGAACTGCAAAGACATATAGGAGCTGATCTTGATGTTCCTGCCGGAGATATTGGTACAGGAGCAAGAGAAATCGGTTATATGTTTGGACAGTATAAAAGGATCAGAAATGAGTTTACCGGAGTACTTACAGGTAAAGGCTTAACCTGGGGAGGAAGCCTGGTAAGAACCGAAGCAACGGGTTACGGGCTTTGCTATTTCATGGAAGAAGCTCTTAAAGCAAAGGGAAAATCCTTCAAGGGAGCAACAGTAGTTATTTCAGGTTCTGGTAATGTTGCAATATATGCGACAGAAAAGGCAACTCAATTAGGCGCTAAAGTTGTGGCATTGAGTGATTCTAGCGGATACATCTATGATCCTGAAGGAATTAAACTGGACACAGTTAAGAAGATAAAAGAAGTTGAAAGAAAGAGAATTAAAGAATATGTAAAATATCATCCTAATGCCCAATATACTGAAGGATGTTCAGGAATATGGTCAATTAAATGCGATATAGCTCTTCCATGTGCTACACAGAATGAAATCGATGAGAATTCAGCTAAAATGCTTGTGGCAAACGGATGTTATGCAGTAGGAGAAGGTGCTAACATGCCTTCAACTCCTGAAGCAATAGAAGTGTTCATCAATAATAAGGTAATTTTCGGTCCTGCAAAAGCAGCTAATGCGGGCGGTGTTGCAGTATCTGCCCTCGAAATGAGCCAGAACAGCATGAGATATTCATGGACATTTGAAGAAGTTGATTCAAAACTTAAGAATATTATGGCTAATATCTATAAAACTGCAAGCTCTGCTGCAAAAGAATATGGACATGAAGATAATCTTGTAGTAGGTGCAAATATTGCAGGATTCCTGAAGGTAGCAAATGCAATGTATGCACAGGGAATAGCATATTAATTAGGATAGCATAATTAATATATAATTAAGAATATAAAAAATGAAGCCATTTAATAAAACCGGCAATGCCAGTCTTATTAAATGGCTTTTTGATTTTGAGAATTCTGTTAATAGTAAAATTAAACTTATAGCAGTTTTTAATTTAAACACTGCCTTTTCACCCGGTAGGTTCAAACATCAATTATGGTATTTACATATAAACAAAAGCAGAGATTATTTTTTATAGATGATTTTCTGACTCAATTATGTAAATTTAATGTGTTAAATATTTGATTGCAGGTATAATATTGTTGAAAAGATATAGCCGATATGCAAAAATATGATATATATTCCATTAAAAAATTGTATATAAAGGAGCATTCCTGTAATGAAACAAACTGAACTTTGAAAATAGAAGTACCTCCTGTTAGAATACAGGGTGTAAGATCTGCAGGGCTTACCCCTAATGAATAAGACTAACAACGGAGGTACGTAATATGAAGTATACACAAAATGAAAAAATAA
>ENA-OWOZ01000485-OWOZ01000485.1-bioreactor-metagenome-genome-assembly--contig:-NODE-485-length-50109-cov-5.982071_pt1 | contig 50109 bp, 32 predicted proteins | sample MGYA00238140_ERZ651804 | MGnify/ENA primary metagenome ERZ651804 (study PRJEB26910, sample SAMN07631232) | bioreactor metagenome | isolation source: Switchgrass digestor | place: USA: Dartmouth...
AAAATACCACGGACGGTATTTTTAGCATCACCCGCAACATGGACGTTGCGTTGATGCGGCCTAAATGGATATTTGACGAGCCGATGAGTCTGTGCTCGAGGAATACCAATTTAGGAATATATGAACATGTATCCATCATATAACACCTTAAGTTGACGACATTGGACTATAAATCACCCTACATTTGATATCTCATCAAATTCCTAAATAACAACGATGGTTTTTTGATTCTTTCATTGCTTTCCACTGCCAACTTGCTGACACTGTCGCTTTCCCTGATTCTTCCGAAGGAAAAGACGCCATAACCGTATTCCGGATCTTTTCCTGCTTCTCCTAAATCCTCGGAATACATATGAAGAACACTTCTTACTTCTTCCGGACTTAACTTTTTATTTTGTTTTTTAACGGATTTAGCCTGTAATAACGCTACCGCTCCCGTAATGGCAGGCGCAGCCATGGAAGTGCCGCTAAGTACAGCATAACTGTTGTTTTTATAACAGGAATATACTTCTTTTCCTGCCGCTGCTATTTCTGCTTCAGGACCTATGGAACTGAAATCCGCTCGTTCTTTATTAATGTCAACAGCAGTAACAGCAATGGTTTCTTCAAGTTTTGCCGGATATCCGATGGTAGTATCACTTTCCTGATTTTTGCCTTTATTGCCTGCCGCACATACCATGGTAATGCCCGACCGATATAGTTCTGAAATTAAATAATAATATTCTCGCGAAATGTAGTCGGATGAAAAAGACATGTTAATCACATCCACATTGCATTCCGCAAGCCATATTAAACTTCTTGCTATGGCTTCAAAATCTGCCATCCCGTCTTTATCAAAAGCCTTTGCTATATAGAGGTCCACCTCGGGCGATACGCCAACTACTCCCGTACCGTTTCTATTGGCAGCAATAATACCTGCAACATGGGTTCCATGCCCGTTTTCATCATTGACATCCTGACGGTCCGAAGATGTAAAATTGATATACTCTTTAATTCTTCCCTGCAAATCCTCGTGATTTATATCAATTCCTGTATCGATTACGCCAACTTTAATTCCTTTTCCCATGGTTTCCGGCCATTCCAAAGGAGCACCAATCATCCGTACCCCGTAATCAATTACTTCTCTTCTTTGGGAAGTTTTAACATTCAACACTTTAAAGTCACTTAATTTGAATTTCATATGCACTCCCCCAACAGAATTAATCATTTTATGTCTACTGCTATATCATATGAATATTATGTAAATTTTGACACAAAAAAAGGCTGTTGCACAAGACATAAAAACAAAACATGTCTGCGCAACAACCCTTTATCCTTATAAATTTATTAAATATAATACATAAGAAAATCATTGTTCTTCATGTTTACATAGTCATCAGCCAAATCCTTCAATGTCACGGACTCAATCACTTCATTAATACAATCATAAACTTGTTTCCAAACGGTTCTTGTAACACACGCCTCATTCATTTCACATCTTTCATGAGTATTTTCATGAATACAATCAACCGGCGCCAAAGAGCCTTCCAAAGCCCTTAATATATCACCTGCAGTAATTTGATTCGGCTCATATGCCAACAAGTATCCACCATTAACTCCCCTTGTACTCTTCACTAAGCCGGCCTTTCTTAACAAAGAAAACAATTGTTCCAGATAATGCTCCGAAATATGTTGTCTTTCAGCAATACTGCTCAAAGAGACACAACCTTCCGAAGCATGAACGGCCAAATCAACCATGGCTATTAGCCCATATCTTCCTTTTGTTGACAACCTCATCTTATCTCCCTTTCACTACTCAATTATGAAAAAAATAATCCTATTAAAAATTTAGTATATCCATAAATGTCAATAAAAATTGCAGACAATCTTAATACAAAGAACTTCCGCCGATAAATTCTCGAATAATTGACGTCGGAGGTACGGTATCCGGTGAAATCGATAAAAAGTAGCTTAAAAAATCAATTAGCTTTCTTGCTTCCGAATATTCTTCCGTTGACGGGTCAATACTTTCAAGCAAAGGCAATGCATAGTTTTTTAACACGGCAAGTTCGTACAGTAGTGCAGAATTAAACATAATATCCGCCTCTTCCTGAAACGGAAAGATATTCTTGATTTCACCACGTCTGACCGAAGGCCACATCTCTAAAGTTTTTTGGGCACTGCTTGAGCGAAAATGATAATCTCTGACCAGCCTTCTGATTAATCTGGTATCGGTAGTGGAAATCGGATTGTAATTGTCCAAACTTAATTGCGTAAGGGCACTCACGTATATTTTATATTTATTTTTATGGTCAACGGCAGAAGTTAATTTTTCATTAAGCCCATGAATCCCTTCAACAATAATAATTTGATTCTCCTGCAGTTTTAGTTTTCTTCCATGTGCTTCACGGTATCCGGTATGAAAATTAAAGATCGGTATTTCAACTTCCTCACCATGAATTAACCGAAGCAGATGATCATTAAATAAATCAATGTCAATGGCTTCCAATGCTTCGAAATCATAGTTTCCATCTTCGTCTCTGGGTGTTAAATCGCGATTGACAAAATAATCGTCCAAAGAAATAGTTACAGGCTTAAGGCCGTTCACCCTTAAATGGATGGCAAGCCGATGGGCAAACGTGGTTTTCCCTGACGATGAAGGCCCCGATATTAAAACTACCTTTATATTCGAAGCATTGTTCTTAATTTCATCGGCAATATAAGCAATCTTTTTTTCATGGAGTGCTTCCGAAACATGGATTAGTTCATTGGCTTTGCCGGACGCAATCAGTTGATTCAATGAACCTACATTGGATACTTCCAGAATCTCCCCCCATTTTTTATGCTCTGCAAGAACCTGAAACAACTTTCTGTCTTCTTTAAAAGGCGGAATTTCTTTTGGCGATTGTTTATCAGGAAATCTTACAATAAATCCCGGAGGATAATACATTAATTCAAATTTATCAATATACCCCGTATCCGGAACCATACATCCATATAAATAATTGGACGTAGTTCCGCAGCTATATATGCTTAACGTATCCTTACTACAATACTGGAGCAGTTGAACCTTGACATAATCTCCTGTCTTATTAAAAATATCCCTGGCTTCTTGTAGAGAAACTACCCTTTTTTTAAGAGGTATACGAAGCGATACGATTTCTTTCATTTTATCTTCAAGCTTTTTAACATCTTCCACTGTCAATTCTTTTCTTCCATAAATTTCACAATAAGTGCCTCGGCTGATGGAATGCCTGATACTTAATTTTCTGTCCGGAAATATTTCCTGAACCGCTTTCGCCAATATAAAAAATAAACTTCTTTTATATACTCTTACGCCGTCCTCAGAAGATAAGTCAATAAAACTGACACTGCAATCCCTGTCAAGAACGTTATTCAAATCTTTAACCTTATTGTCCACCCGCGCAGCTACTATATTCAACTCTCTTTCGGTCTGAGAAAACTTCGCCAATTCCAATAAAGATGTACCTTTTTTGATTTGTTTCTTGACCCCTTCTACATTGACCAGAACAAAATCACTGTTTTTCACCATGATTTCCCTCCTTTATATGCATGACACTTGCGGCAGATTCAAAAATTATTTTATTCTTTCAAAAAAATTTCTTAGGAAAAATAGTTATAAATCGTCTTTTTCCTTTCAATCATTTCATCAATTCGCCTGATATAATCTTCCACTTCTTTCACATTAAATATCCTGTCAATTCGATTATTCCGACCGTCAACCATCTTTGTTGCAGCACCACATCCGACTGCCATAACGGTTTGTTTTTCTTCCATCATTTGAATATTATAAATTCCTTCATAACCGGGTTTACAATACCCCACATTTTCCTGATTGCCCAAAATATTTTTCTGTCTGTACATATAGTAAGGTTTCATATGAACGGATTTCATAAAACTCTCCGTATAGGATAACATCTCCTGTACCAAATCATCTTTTGAAATCGTATATTGATCCAGTTGCTCTCTTAATCTGGACGCCCTCTTAATACTCATGGTATGAACGGTAATATTCTCAGGCCCAAGTTTTTGCACCTCTTCTATGGTATGTTGATACATTTCCAAAGATTCATTAGGCAGCCCTGCAATAATATCCATATTAATATTATTAAAACTAAAATCTCTTGCCATATGAAAAGCTTTTACGATTTCTTCCGGTGTATGACATCGACCGATTGTCCTTAAGGTTTCTAAATTCATGCTTTGTGGATTAATGCTTAAGCGGGATACATTAAATTTTTTAAGGATCTCTAACTTATCACTGCTAATGGTATCAGGTCTTCCCGCTTCAACCGTAAATTCTTTCACATTTTTTATTTCAAGATGACTATTTACACATTCTAAAAGTTTATTCAACTGAACCGGTGATAACACCGTGGGAGTACCACCGCCAATATATACGGTTTCTACATTCCAATTCATATTATGAATGATTTCCGCAGATGCTTTTATTTCTTTGCACAATGCTTCCAAATAGGGCTCGATAAATTGTTGTGCCCTTTGAACCGAATTGGAAACAAAAGAACAATACAAACACCTGCTTGGACAAAAAGGGATTCCGATATAATAACCTATGCTTCCTTCTCTGGACTGTTCAATAACTTTCAATTCCGTCAGTGCTATCTCCACAGCAAGATCGATCTTGTTTTCACTGACTTTATACTGACTCACCAGAATGTTTTTTATTTCCTCTTTCTTCTTCCCTTTTTCAATGTACTCACGAACAATTTTTGTAGGACGAATCCCCGTCAATATTCCCCATGGAATATTCGTTGGATGCAACTTTTGTGCAGCATTATAAAAAGAAAGCTTCACCGTGTTTTTGCAAAGTTTGATAAATTCACGTGTATCTTTCCTAAGCAATTCCGTCACCAAATGGAATGATTCACCTGTTATCACATGACCGTGCTCATAAATTTCCGTATGAGCCGTGACTTGAGTATCATTATCCTGAAAAATACTTTTCACAAATATTTCATCATTGGATTTATCCATTTGTTCAACATATTCAAATGTTTCATTTGGATAAAATAACCGTATTACTTGTTCAATAGCAAATTTATAATCATGCCCTTCCAAATAAATTTTCATTGAATGTCTCCTATCTTTACTTTAAAAATGAATTATATAATCGTTCGTGTCCTATGGTTGTTTTTTCACCATGGCCTGGGTATACTACAATGCCATCATCCAGATTCATTAAGTATTCTTTGATGGAAGATAACAGTGTCTGATAATCTCCCCCCGGCAGATCCGTTCTGCCAATGGACTCATGAAAAAGCGTATCTCCGGTAAATAAAATATGATCCGTCAATATGCAAATTCCTCCCGGCGTATGACCCGGCGTATGCATTATTTTAAAACGATATTTTCCCACAGTTAATTCTTCATTATGCACAAGCTTAATATCTGCAGGAGCCTGAATACTATGAAATCCCATATACATTGAAAGATTTAATTTACTATCCAATAACGCATCACTATCGTCTTTATGAATAACTACTTTTGCATTTGTTTTTTCCTTTAAGGATTTCACCGCCGATATATGATCTGCATGACCGTGAGTAAGCAAGATATATTTTACAGTATATTCATTATCATGAATAATATTATATATTTTTTCAACTTCCGCTCCCGGATCGATCACCATTACCTCATTGGTTTCTTCATCCCCTACAATATAGCAATTTGCCTTTAAATATCCAACAGCCAAACATTTCAATATCATCTTAATCACCTCTGAAAAATATTTATGCTAACGTCATTCATTCCTATGCCAACCCAACCAATTTTCCGCCTTCCGCTTTCTACTTTCCACTTTCCGCTTTCTACTTTTCCACCTCTTCCAACTTTTCTACTTAACAATAAATGCAGAATATACATCTGCATTTACTATTGTTTACTTCTATTTACTTCAAATACGCTCTTTACCTTGTTAATCTTTTTAATCATCTGATCCAACTGCTGAGTATTGGATATTTCTAAAGTTAAATTAATAATAACCACATTTTCTTTTGAAGTTCTTGCATTAATGGCTTTCAGCGGTATTTTTGATTCGGCTATTAAATTGGTAATTTCCACTAACAAACCTGTACGATCATGAGCAAGAATCTGTATGTCGGAAAGATAAGAAGCATTTTCGGAAGCCTGCCAGGATACCTTTATTAATCTGCGGTTTTCATCCGAATTTAAATTCATATTCTTTATATTGATACAATCTTTTCGATGAACCGATACTCCTCGGCCCCGTGTAATATAGCCGATAATTTCATCTCCCGGTACAGGATTGCAGCACCTGGACAACCTTATCAAACAATTGTCAATACCACTGACGACAATACCGTTGCTGCTATTCTTTTTATCTTTCTTCTCCGTTTGCCCGGTATCCTGTTCTTCCTGAGTGATTTCAACCGTTTCAGGTTTGAAAACTTTCTTATACTCTTCACGTAAACGTGCAATAATTTTGGTTGCGCTTATGCTCCCATGCCCTATGTTGGCATATAAATCGTCAATGCTGTTAAAACCGTATTTTTTGAGAATGATATCTACCCATTCATCCCTGAAAAGTTGGCTATGCGTAAAACCTGCCCTTTTCAGTTCTTTTTCAATTAAATCTTTTCCTTTTTCAATATTCTCACTGCGGTTCACTTTTTTTAGCCACTGATTAATTTTATTTCTTGCCTGAGAGGTCTTTGCAATTTTAAGCCAATCACGGCTCGGACCATGAACAGAAGAAGAAGTAAGTATTTCAACAATTTCTCCGTTTTGCAACTTATATTCAAGGGGTACAATTCGTCCGTTGACTTTAGCCCCCATCATTCTGCTTCCCACGGCACTATGAATGGCAAACGCAAAATCAATGGGAGTTGCCCCGGCAGGTAAATTGATAACATCCCCTTTTGGAGTAAATACAAAAACTTCATCGGCAAATAAATCAATTTTAAGGGTTTGCATAAATTCTTCCGCATCGGTTAAATCTTTTTGTATTTCAAGCAGTTGTCTGACCCACGCCAACTTGGAATCTAAATCCGAACTTCCGCTGATTCCCTCTTTGTATTTCCAATGGGCTGCAATACCATATTCCGCTACTTTATGCATTTCCCAAGTTCTTATCTGAACTTCGAAAGGAACGCCGTTAGGCCCGATTAACGTGGAATGCAGCGATTGATACATATTAGGCTTCGGCATGGCAATATAATCCTTAAAACGCCCAGGCACCGGTTTATATAGCTCATGGACCATTCCTAACACACCATAACAATCACTTACGGTATTCACAATAATCCGAACCGCAAATAAGTCATAAATTTCTTCAATGGTTTTATTCTGTGCGTACATCTTTCGGTATATACTGTAAAAATGTTTTGGACGGCCTTCAATATATCCTTCAATGCCAATTTCTTTTAATCTGGAATACAGCATATCGATAATCGATTTTATATATGCTTCCCTTTCCTGCCTCTTCTGAGCAATACTTTCCGCAATTTCCCGATAAGCAATGGGGTCAAGATAACGAAGCGAAATATCCTCAAGTTCCCACTTAATTCTGGACATACCCAGCCTATGAGCCAAAGGCGCATACACTTCCATGGTCTCATGAGCCTTGGCTAACTGCTTATCCTCTGACATACTTTTCAAGGTCCTCATATTGTGCAATCGATCTGCCAGCTTAATAAGAATAACTCTGATATCCTTTGCCATGGCAAGAAACATTTTTCTCAAATTTTCTATGTGCTGCTCTTCCTTTGTCGTATACGGAATCTTGCTAAGTTTCGTGACTCCGTCTACAAGCATGGCAACTTGCTCTCCGAACATTTCTTTTATATCATTATAAGAATAAGGAGTATCCTCTATGACATCATGCAGGATGGCAGCCACCAAAGACTCACAATCTAATTCCATATCTGCCAATATATGGGCCACTTCCAGCGGATGCATGATATATGGCTCACCGGAAGCTCTTTGTTGCCCCTTGTGCGCTTCTTTGGAAATCTCATAAGCCTTTCGAAGCAATTCAAAATTGCATTGAGGATTATATTTCTTAACTTTTTCTATCAACCTATTGAAAGCCTCGTCCATTTTTACCCCTACTTTAATATTGGTATCAAAACTTTACAATGGAATGTACCTGGTATCCTTGTAGTCTTTCTCGCCCTTTTAAAAATTCCAATTCTACAAGATAAACAATATCCGTAACGATCCCGCCAAGCTGCTCAACCAGCTTGATGTTGGATGCGGTTGTTCCACCCGTTGCCAATAAATCATCTACAATGATGACTTTCTGGCCGGGCTTAACAGCATCCTCATGTATTTCCAATATATCGGTACCATATTCCAATTCATATTCCACCTGAATAGTTTTATAAGGTAATTTTCCTTTCTTACGAATAGGAACAAAACCCTTCTTCAGTGCATAAGCCATTGGCGCACCGAAAATAAAGCCTCTTGATTCAGGCCCTACGATTAAATCAAATTCTCTATCCTTCACCGTATTGATCAACTGCTGCATAGCGTATTGAAACGCGTCCCTATCTTGTAGAACCGGCGTAATGTCAATAAAATCAATTCCTTCCTTCGGAAAATCCATAACATGTCTAAATTTTGCTTTTAAATCCATCTTTCTTAACTCCTTTTTAATAATTATTATATCTTTTAATGTTATATTTTTCTTATTTTATGTTTTGTGCAACAAACCCATATTCTCAAATACAGTTTTCACAAACCGATACCATATGCCTCCAAACACACACATTGTATGATTAACCTAGCATATTAAAATTACTAATTTTTTAAGTTACTGATATATTGTTTAAAATCCTCCAATTGTTTTTTTAATTTCCTAATCTGTGAAAGTTTCACAGAATGTTCAATATTGATCTTTGCACCTTTATGTTTACACAAACAAATATTTAATTCATTCTGTTTTTTCATCACCTTAAATAATCCAAGTTCCTCAAATATTTCTAAAACATTTTCCAACATGCGTATATTAAAAGGGCAATTATAACTGATGGCTATTCTACGTACAAATAAATCAATATCGTCATTGTAATGATTATCCAAGCAACGTGATTTTACGTATTGATAAACCATTACAAAATGTTTTCTTTCCGGTATGATACCGTCCAAAACCTGCTGACACCATTCAAATTGGTGCAAATCAAACAGTATGTACAGGTTATTCCTTGATGCCACGAACTCGTAAAACTGTTTTATACTAAAACAAGGGTCATACAAATACACGTAATCGTATTGAGCAGCATCAAAGCCGTTCTGTTTTGGATTAATTAATATGTCTATTTGACTTGACTTTATTATTTCATTATAATGATAACGACAATTTTTTTCATCCAATAACGACATTTTTATAAAGCTTTTTATATTATATACTCCTTTTAAGGTATTGACAAGAATCAAACATTTTTCACCGGCTTTTATATGTTTTTGTAATGTTAATGTATTTGCTTTTTGAACAACACATTTATTATTATCTATTATACCACTTTTTTCATCAATAAAAAATGTCTTATAATAATTATACGACATCGCTTGTTCATCCGTGATTTTAATATCTTTTATAATAAGTTGCGGTTTTTCTCTTCCATTGTATGAATTAACCTCTAAGGAGCATGCAATATCCACCCGGTCGCCCTGAATAAACTCCTTAGCATAATCCCCCATATTAAATCCAATGGCATCCACAAAAACGTCATCTTTTTTTAAAGACAATTTTAGGTGCTTATCATCACCGACAGATCGTATATCTAATATTTTGACATTACAAAACGCAAATACCGGTGCAGGATTTCCCATACCAAACGGTTCAAGAATATCCAGTTGTTTTATATGTTCCAAAGTTAAGTGCCGAGTATCAACTACAAAATCGATATAAACAGGCGGTATCAAATCTTCCTGATGCAATTTCTCATCAGCTATTCGATTAATTTCATTTCTAAACTGTTGAATACTTTTTTGTGGAATACTCAAACCTGCAGCCAACTCATGACCGCCAAATTTCGTCAAATACTGACTACACTGCATTAATGCTTCAAATAAATTAAATCCTTCAATACTGCGGCCCGAACCTTTTCCTTCGTCCCCATCCACCGAAATCAAAATGGAAGGTCTATAAAATTTATCGGTAATTCTTGAAGCAACGATTCCAATTACACCATGGTGCCAATGTTCATGAGCAAGAACAATGACTTTTTGTCTTTTCATGTCGTAGTCTTTTTCCATAAGTTGCATGGCTTGACTTAATATACTCGCCTCCGTTGCCTGACGATTCTTATTCTCTTCATTTAATTCAACGGCAATTTGTTCTGCTACCAATTCATCATCCGTAAGAAAAAGCTCTACCGCTCTAAGCGCACTGCCGATTCTTCCTGCCGCATTGATACGTGGAGCAATGACAAATCCCACTGTTCCTGTAGTAATCTTTTTTCGATCCAAGCCTGCTACTTTCAAAATTGCATTCAAGCCGACACTGGTGGTATTGGCCATCTGCTGAAGGCCTCTATATACAATGGTCCTGTTTTCTCCTACCAATGGCACAACATCTGCTACCGTTCCCAAACAAACAATATCACAATAACGATCCAATAAATCTTCAATATGTTCTATGCCTTCCAATGCCTGTATTAACTTAAATGCTACCCCCACTCCTGCCAAATCCTTAAAAGGATAGGAACAATCCTTTTGCTTCGGATTAATGACCGCATTGGCGACAGGAACCTGCTCTTTACATTCATGGTGATCGGTAATAATCACATCTAGTCCCAACCGGGTTGCATATTGTACCTCTTCTACAGCGGTAATTCCCGAATCTACCGTAATAATCAACGTTGTTCCGCTCTCTTTTATTTTGATAAGCGCATCTTTATTGATTCCATACCCTTCGTCTATCCTATCAGGTATATAATAATCTACATTGGCACCACAACCGGTTAAATATCGAACCATAATAGACGTACTTGTCACACCGTCTACATCATAATCACCGTATATAGTAATTTTCTCCTGATTATTGATGGCTTCTCTTATCCTATCAACAGCCTTCTGCATGTCTTTCATCAGATATGGATCATGAATACTGCTGATATCCTTCTTCAAATAAGCCTGTATTTCTTCTGAAGTTGTCATGTTTCGATTGACAATAATTCCTGCAATTAACGGAGAAATTTTAAATTTTTCACTGATTTCTTCTACAATATTCTGATCATGATGTCTATATATCCATCTCTTTTCCTTCATTTTCTCCCCCAATTTACGACTCTTTATCCATTATAATAGAAAAATTATAACACTTACCTATTTTAAAATCAATGTTAAAATAAAAAAGGCTTCTGAACGAAGCACTAAATGAAGCCTTTTTTGAAACTCATTAACGGAAAGTTCTCTTAAATTAAAAAATCAAAAAGATAGAACTTTCCTATTCGTTATAAAAATACCCTCTTATATGAATCTTATTGATGACATATAAGAAGGCTCTCAGCTTAATATATAAAATTACGCCATCGTCCATAAGACATAATAAATGTATGCCGCAATTCAACGATTGCGAAAGTCTAAAAGACTACTCCTCCTCATCTTCATCAGGCATATCCCAATTGTGATATACGTTCTGTACATCATCATTATCCTCTAAATGGTCAATAAGTTTTCTCATTTTTATAGCATCTTCTTCATTCAGCGTTACCGTACTTTGCGGTATCATGGTTACCTCTGCCGAAGCAAAAGTATATCCCTTTGCTTCAAGAGCTTCTCGCACTGTAGAAAAGTCTTCAGGTGACGTAATGATTTCATAATATTCATCTTCCGTATTAAAATCTTCTGCCCCCGCATCCAGTGCATCCATCATTAGCTGGTCTTCATCAATCTTGCCGTCATTTTCAATAACAATAAGTCCTTTTTTGTCAAACATCCATGATACGCAACCATTTGCTCCTAAATTTCCGCCGAATTTATCAAAATAATGCCGCATATCACCTGCCGTTCTGTTTTTATTATCCGTCATGGTTTCAACAATAACGGCAACGCCTGACGGACCGTAACCTTCATAAGTAATTTCCTCATAATTGGCACCGTCTGCTTCACCGGCTGCCTTTTTAATACTTCTTTCTATTGTATCATTAGGCATATTATTTGCTTTTGCCTTAGCAATTACATCTCTTAACTTGGAATTGGTAGTGGGATCGGGGCCACCTTCCCTTACCGCAACAGCAATCTCTCTGCCAATCTTGGTAAAAATCTTTCCTTTCTTTGCATCGACAGCACTCTTTCGTCTTTTAATATTGGCCCATTTAGAATGTCCTGCCATACTTTATATCATCCTTCCTTGTATTTTCCGCATAATATTTTAACACATACATATATTGTTGTGCAACATTTGTAATCCACCAATTTTTCAATCATATGGCTTCTTCATTTTTCCGTTCAATATCAAAATCATTATTCTCAAATCTATTATCCATCATCTGAATCACTCTTTACCTGTCAAAAACATAGGATTTAACCACGGCAAAATATTCTCTTATGCAACAATTAGGCAGTAAATACCACGGTGTAGGCGAAGGAATCCCGCCAACTTCAAATCCATTCCTCTTTCCCAGCAACTTGGCTCTAAACATATGAAATTCACTGGTAATTACCATAATTCTATGTTCCTTTTGTCCTTCAATGCCATCTAATATCTGCTTGGAATATTTGTAGTTTTCCATGGTACTGGTTGACTTTTCTTCCTTTAGTATTCTATCTTTTGCAATTCCACGATCTATTAGATATCTCTGCATTGCTTCCGCTTCAGGAATATCTTCCCCTATCCCTTGTCCTCCTGACACTATTACCTTTGTATTCGGATTTTTTCTTAAATATTCTTCAGCTTTTTTCATACGCTCCAATAATGTTAAAGATAATTCTTCTCCATTTAAACCTGCACCTAATACTAATACATACTCTGCCTCATTATCATCGATAGAAAAAGCTGACGTTAAAATAAGGCCTTCAATAATGATAAATGAAATAAACCATATTACAAAAATAACCTTAAGCAAACCCTTAATAGGTTTATTCATAACCCCCAATAATATGGCCCCCAGCTTTAACCGAATGATAATAAGTATTCCTGTTACGCCTGGTAGAACTGTTCCTACATTTATTCCACCATTTAATGAAATCACAACAAGGGAATCTAATATAAGTAAAATTGCAGTTGCAAATAATAATTTTCTATATTTCATAATATAGCAGCACCTCTGACTTGAGCAATTTCATTTAATAAACCATGAAGTCAATCTTCATTCTAATCCCAACTTAACGTTTTGCTTCCTTGTATTTGACCTCCCATGCTATTTTACTCTCCGCTTCTAACTGTACCACAATTATACATTAAAATACAAATTATAACAAGAAAAAATTTACGAAAAAACTGCCTTCTATCTAAAAGGCAGTTCAATAAATACCGAATATAATAATCTTATCCGATACTCGTACTATCTATAATAATATTATCCCCGCAAGCACAAGAGTTAAAAATAAATCACTTCGTATAAAACCGCTCCTACGATAGGGCACAGTATTACTATAAACCGAATCAGATTGATTAATCCTTCCAAAGGAGAATAAGCCATATCCATATGAATAATCTCTGCCAACGCTGCCTAAATCCTCCGAATAAATATGCAATAACAACCGTATTTCTTCCGGTGTAAGTCTTCTGCCGTATCTGCGAATTCCCTTTGCCTGTAAAATTGCCGCGGCACCTGAAATAATAGGCGTTGCCATGGACGTACCGCTTAAAGTCGCATAAGAATTATTTTTATAGCAAGATAGAATATCTTTCCCTGCTGCGGCTATTTCCGCATCTGCTCCTTCGGAACTGAAATCCGCTCTCTTTTTATTCATATCAACTGCTGTAACGGCAATGGTTTCCTGAAACTTTGCAGGAAATCCAATGGTGTCACCTTTTCCACCCGAAGCCGGTCCTTCATTACCGGCAGCACATACAAGACATATATTGTTGTCATAGGCTTTTTGTACAATCTGCTGATATTCCCTCGAAGAAGTTTGAGAAGAAAAGGACATATTAATCACATGTACATCTTGTTGTATCATCCATTCAATACTGTCACGTATTGCCTCAAATTCAGCCGTTCCGTCTTTGTCAAAGGCTTTTGCAATATATAAATCCGCTTCAGGTGCCACACCAACAACGCCCTTGCCGTTTCTTTGGGCTGCAATAATCCCTGCAACATGAGTGCCGTGTCCGTTTTCATCATTAACGTCATTCCGATCCGAAGTCGTAAAATTTACGTATCCTTTAATTCTCCCTTTAAGATCTTCATGGTTCAAATCAATTCCTGTATCAATCACGCCAACCTTAATTCCTTTTCCCATAGTTTCGTCCCATTCCAAAGGAGCTCCGACCATTCTGACTCCGTAATCAATGGTTTCTTGTTTCAGCTCTTTTCTAACCTCTAAAACCCTATAATCGCTTAATTTGAATTCCATACCAATCCCTCCAATTTTGTAAAACCTTTTCAAAACAACCTACTACATACTATGCAGAAATAAAAAATAGGTAACAAAATCGGAGAGATATTACACTAGTTATGCATTGATTCTTAACCCTTTTGGATAATGATTTTTAAGAACTCCTTCCACAGCTTTTCCCCACCCTAAAGGATAACCGTCAACAAGCACACACGTCCAACCTTTAAAACCTTCCATACGTAAAGTTTCTCCTTTTAAATAAGCCAAAACTTCGGGACTCACACTGCTATAATCAACTTTTCGAATGAAATCATCTTTGTTTAAAGCCATCGCTAATGCATGAGACGGTTCAAACCGATTCTTTTTTAACACACCTAAATATAGACCCGGTCTTAACACTTTAACTCCTTTAAAATCCAAATTCTCATCGGGAACTAAATATAAGTGATCTCCGAAAGACATAAAAGTACCATCAAGTTTACAATAAAGATTTTTCTTTTCAAAGTCAAAATAAAAATTCATTCCGGAATTTTTCTTTTCTTTCCTGTTTATTGGAACAATTTTTTGAACCTGATCGCCTTTCTTCTGTAATAAGGCAATAAAATGCCCTTCTCCTTTCTGTTTATGAGGCCATATTCTTCTACATCTGGTAAGTTCCCTTCGGCCGTTCACCCATTCAGGGCGCCCGCAATCCATATTATTCAAATGAGGTATGTCACATAGTTCAAAATCATCATGCTGCTGTAAAAATTGTTCTATAACGCCTTCATTTTCTTCCGGTGAAAAAGTACATGTGGAATATACTAATTTACCGCCGGGTTTAAGCATTTTTGCCGCATCCTCGAGGATGTTAAGCTGTCTTTTTGCGCATGCCGGCGGCACTTCCGCATTCCATTCCTTGCACACCTCAGGTTCCTTTCGAAACATTCCTTCCCCTGAGCAAGGTGCATCCACTAAAATCTTATCAAAATAGTTCCTAAAAAAAACGGCAAGCCTGTCAGGCGATTCATTAGTAATAACCGCATTTTTTACACCGAATCGCTCCATATTTTCGGCCAAAATTAATGCACGGGACGGAACTATTTCATTGGAAACCAAAAGTCCTTCATTTTTTAAGGCACAAGCAATTTGAGTCGATTTTCCACCCGGAGCGGCACATAAATCAAGCACCACATCACCGGGCTGTATATCTAAAGCCGTCACAACCGCCATGGCAGACGGCTCCTGAATATAATACAAACCGGCAAAATGATAAGGATGTTTCCCGGGAGATTGTTCGGGAGGATAATAAAATCCCTCCGGTACCCAATCAATGGGTTCAATCGAAAACGGATAAATTTCCTTAAAATCCTCTATTGAAATTTTCAGTGTATTAACCCTTAACGCAGAGTATTTTTCACATTCATAAGATTGAATAAATTCATCATATTCCTCAGCTAATAATTGTTTCATCTTCTTTTTAAATTCTTCCGGCAAATGAATCATGAAATCACCTTAACCATGCATAATTATTATTTATTATGTCTACACAATTATATCTTATGAATCATTTCATTGTCCACATGAAAAACATAAAATGAGACAAACTAAATGTAAATAAACCGAATACCTACAATTAAATCAAAGGGGCGGCTGAAGCCCCCCTTTTTTAGATTAACTTTTTGGGAGAAGTTCCTACAATCTTTTTAAAAACCTTATAGAAATTAGAATAATCACCAAAGCCTACTTTACTTGCCACTTCCATAACAGGCATTCCTGTAACAAGCAACTCCTTTGCTTTCATAATTCTTTTATAAGTAATATACTCTACAATAGTAAAACCTGTATGTTTTTTGAATATATGACACAAATAATACTTATTAATAAAAAACTTTCTTCCAAGCAAATCTAATGTGATTTTTTCATCCAAATGCTCATTAATATATTTCAAAATGGATAAAACTTTTGCATCATATTGATAATGCTCGCTATGATTCAATTCTTTTTTAGCATTATAATATTGATTAAGAGTAACCAACAGTTCTACAAAATTCACTTTAATCATTATTGAACTTTCAGGCACTCTATGAATACAATATGATTTTATATTGTCAAAGAATTTATTCATTCCATATTGAAAAACATCGCTTGCTTCGATTCTGTTAAAATATCCAAGTTTTCTTTTCTCAAAACAGTTGAGCAGATTATATTCCGCATCTTGAAAATTGGATACATAACTTGGATAAAATTGGATAATCATTCGCTCGTAAAGCTGATTGGAATCAAATATCGGTCGGTGAAGTTCAAGATTATTGGTAATAATAATATCATTTGCCGCCATTTTATAAGACTGTCCTTCAATGTAATAGGTTACGTCTCCTGAAAGAAGATAGTATATTTCATATTGATCATGTAAATGCACGTCAATGGAAGGACTTTGCTCCAACAAAGTATAATTAAACAAAAACTCTCTTTCTTTAAAATCATAAATCTGTTTCCTCATTTTTTACACCAACCATCGTTTTTGTTTACATTTATTATAACGCAATACTTGCAATATTCAAAGAAATTTAGTAAAATTAAAAATTTTACTGTTATTTCCATGTAATTTATGTTATAATGTTTTGGGGTGATGAAATTGTCAAATAACGATTTAAAAGAACTAACAGAAGCCAAATTAATTATTCTATATATTTTGGAACAAATAAATATGCCTTTATCACATACTCAATTAACGGAAATTGCCATGAAGGACTCATTGATGAATTATTTTATATTCCATCAATATTTATCCGAACTGGTCAATGGAAATCAAATTCGAGTAACAGAACAAAACGGTAAACAAGTATATACCATTACACCTGAAGGAAAGCAAACACTAGAATTCTTTGGAAATAGAATTTCATTCACTATACGTGAAAAAATTCTTAAAACCGTCAACGAAGTAAAAAAGGATTTTATTAAATCCCGTCAAATTATAAGCGATTATCAACCAAGAAATGAAAAGGAATATGTAATTGAATGCAAAATCATAGAAAATGATGCTTGTCTCATTCATTTAAGCCTTATTGTAGGTACCAAGGCACAGGCCAAATCCATATGTGACTATTGGCAGTCTAATGCCGAGCAGGCGTATTTACAAATTATATCAGCAGTAACGCCTAAACCAAGCAAAAACCAAGAAAATGAAAAACCGTCTGTTAGCTATGAATGAACAGACGGTTTTAATTAAAAATCAAATTGGCTATTCCCTTTTCTTCCTCTCCTAACTTCAACCCTCGGGCTTTCGCCTCATTAAGCAGATTAAAACACTCATGCTTGATAAATTCATAGCGCAGTTTTGCAATTTTCACTTTTCCGTAATCGTCGGAAACATCTTTTAAATACAACTGACATAATTTAAATTGCTTAATTGTACTGCATAATTTATCCAGTATTTGTTCATTGGAAAGCAACCCATAACTCACAGCATACACCTCCTGTTTTAGACTTATACATCATTATATGTAGAAAACCACCCTATCTATGCAAAAAACTTTCAAAACATCCATGTAGAATTACACCTTTTTACATACAGAAAACAACAATTAAAAAACTTCGTTAAGAAATAATTTCCTGAAAGAAATATTTCATTAACGAAGTCTTTTGTATGGAGCGGGTGATGGGAATCGAACCCACGCGATCAGCTTGGAAGGCTGAGATTCTACCACTGAACTACACCCGCATAATTAATGGTCTTTTATGAAAAAGACCATTTGTTGGAGCGGAAGACGGGATTCGAACCCGCGACGTTCACCTTGGCAAGGTGACGCTCTACCACTGAGCCACTCCCGCATATTCAGTTCCATTTTTTAATGCTGTCCAATCAATCGCGGCTTTTATATAATAACATCTTTCTAAAAAAAATGCAAGCCCTTTTTTAAAAATTTTTTATAAAAAATTATGTATCTCATTTGAAAAAGTAAATTCACGTCCCGTTTTCCTAATGTATTGTAAATAATGCGTTTATCCTGGTAATGTAATATAAAGTGTCTTTTTATGTAATTGTTTCATATAATATTACGAAAATCAATTGCTACATAAAATCGTCCATAAAAATTATTACATAAAGGAGAATAATAAATGAGTTTTAATAATAGTGGGTTGGATTCTCTCAAATTAGCCGTCATTGCTGCACTGTTTACCGTCCTCGGGGACCTCATTGCTCTTATACTGGCTATCATCGCATTACACCAGCAAAAAGAAGAAAATGCAAAAGCACGTAAGGAGCTTCATGAAAAAATACTGCAACTACAACAAGAATTAGAAAAATTTAATTCCAAATGTTAGTCTCATTCGTACATAAAAATACACATAAAGAACCCTGTTCCTTATGTGTATTTAAATTGGTGCGGGCGAAAGGACTTGAACCTTCACGTCGGGGACACTAGATCCTAAGTCTAGCGCGTCTGCCAATTCCGCCACGCCCGCATAAAGTGCTTTTATAAAACTCCTCGAAACGACAATGACTATTATAACGGCTTTTCAATGATTTGTCAATTAGAAAATTTTACTTTTTTATTGAAATCTAATTAATCTCATTTGAAAAAGTAAATTCCACCCCTATAAGTATGTGATGTGGAAATAATTCTTGCAAAATTTATAGTAGAATTTAGTTTTTCAAAAAGTTATATATTTATGGGTGGTACCTCTTAGGGAAGTAAATATGAAGAAAAGTAAGCACTTACTCCTAGAAGAAAGAAATATTATTGAACAGATGTTAAACAATAATGAATCTTTTAAAAACATTAGTCGTAAGCTTGATAAGACTCCTACAATTATAAAAGGACAGTCTCTTCACCACATATATGTAATCATACTGATGAAATCATGCTAAGTGAACGTTCCCTTTACACTTATGTGGATAGTGGTATTTTTTCTGCTAAAAATATTGATACGGCTCGTGTCGTACGAATTAATCTGTAATTGACATCTTTGATAGGCTCTATTGGAAACTAAGTCCGGATTCTTTTCTGCATATTATTTCAGGTTCTGTTTACGGACAACGGCAGTGAATTTTCTAATCCTTCTGCCATTGAGAAAGATTTACAAGTACAAGACTTCACCTGGGGATAAAACACCTTATGAAATATTTGCTTCACTTTATGGTGAAAATCTGCTAAGAAAAATGGGCGCAGAACTTATTCCTAGCAATAATGTTACTCTACGCCCATCTCTTCTTAAAAAATAAATTTTGAAAAGAGACATCACCCGTTACAACTAAAAATACACTTGTTAGAGGGTGGAATTTACTCTTGCAAAAAAGTTAATTAATATTTGACCCTAAATAAGTGCAAAATAAACCTGATAAATCATTGCGTCATTCCCCAGCAGATACAAACAATTTCTTTCTCATAACAGCAGGGTTTAAGTCCACCGGAAAATTTTCAAACACCAAAAGGTCTGCAAACAATCCATCTTGTTCAATGACGGTTTCCGCCACAAGCTCTTTCATTTGACAGCTGCCTGTGTATTCTTCTATATCAGAAACAATTGTTTCTAATCGACAGGCGCCGTCTTCAAATGATTTCAATGTTAAAAACAAGGTGAGACTATGACCGATACAGTTGCTTGAAGTTTTATCAAGAAATCGCGCTCTAAAATAAAGCTTAGAACCAACATCAGGTATGCTTTTAGTATAGCACTTTTCAACGGTATCGCTTAAATCAAATAAATCCTTGGATGGCACATATTGGTAATCCGTTTCAAAAGCGCCACAGCAAATTCTATTCGCGGTACGGCTACGGACGTTAAGAACGATATTATCAAGCAATATAAAATCGTTCTCACCCTTAAGGGAATGGAATGTAAAGCGTATCTGATTAATGCCAACGGTTAAATATTCATCATAAGAACAAACAAGGCGACCGTCGACGAAAAAGTCCATACCACCGTCAATACCGTCCAACACAATCCTTGCTCTGTACCATTTTCCCGGGGAATAGGTATCTGCTCCATTACCTAGTATACCCTTATCAAACAACATAACGGCAGCTATCGGCTCTGGACGGCTGTCATCCAAATTCCTAAATTGAAGGTCCAAGCCTTGTAATGCGCTTGAAAAGAAAACATCAAATTGAACCTCATATATGTCCTCCGAGAGGTTTAATCCTTTTCTTAATATAAATGGCCCCTTTCCGGCCTCCGTTGGCTGCTGAAAAATGATCTTAAAAGCTTTTGTACCATCAACGCTTTCTCCTGTTGACAGAGCAGACACACCCTGCAAATTATATTGGAAACTGCCGCTGCCGGAGTTTTCAAAGCGCTCATGAAATATATTTTGTTCTGTGTCATAATGCTTATAGGAAAACAAACTGCTATCCCAGTGCGTGACATTGGCGTATTCAGCAATTAGCTTAATCATGTATTCACCGCAAAGCGGGATTTTACTTAAATCTGCGGTAATAACATAATGGTTGCTTTCAACCTGCTCAGTGATCTCGCACAGCAATATATCTCTGGCATATACTGCCGCCTTATTAAAGCCTTTAGCCAGTTCCGCCTCGATATAAAGTGTGTTGTCAAAATTTCTCTTTTGAATTCGTTTTATTTTAACCTTATAGCCTTTTTCTATCGCGTCTAATATTAAAGAAGAAGGATGGTATGAAAATTCATATCCTAAAAAATCCCCAATTCCGCATATAGGTACATAAATTTCATTACCGACCTTGATGATTTCACCATTCAACGCTACGGTTGTTTCGCCTAACTGGTAAAAATCAAGACCGACCGTAAACACTGCAGTCATACTATCTTTTACGGCAGTCACGCTGTCGGTACCGCGCTCAAGAATTTCACAACCGAACAATGTCAAATCCGTTGAAGAAACATAAGGTATATCCTCAATAAGCATGGTGGGTTTTTTTACATAGCTAAAAATATTACCAACACGTATTAAAAAGTCTCCGATTTTCTCTTTCTCCGCTTCGGCATACACAAAAGGTGTTTCCTCTGTAACTTCATCTGCCCTGCTTATGACACACCGCCCAGGCTTTGCCGTGAAAACCAATACGTTTTCCGTTTCCTTCACTTTTTGATACATTGTGTTGCCGCCGTTTTCTATCCGCCACATCCCAGGCGACATATCCGTCACAAGACAAAGCATTTCGGGATAACCATTTTCACGAACTGTCAGTTCAAAATCATTATTGATTTGACGTCCATTGCGTGAAAACATGACCATTCTGTCCGATACCGTAACCCCGGTATGCGTCGGCGTATCCTCACGGTACATAGGTAACTCTGGTAAATTTTTGTCATAGTCCGTCACATACATAGCATTCAAAAAGATGTCCTCTTCCGATTCATCTTCCGGACTAATCTCTACCCGCCAATTACCAAGCACCGGGTCTGCATCCGGTGTTAAGGGCTTTGTCGGATAGTTGACCCCGTTTGTTTCAAATTCTCTGCCTTCACCACCGATTTTTTCGATAACTATGTTTTCTGGATACATGGTTTTGTTGACCAGCTTGCCGTTATACCCGTTTTCCGTACGCGCTATTGTCGTGAAAGCGCCGTTTACTTTCGGCTCTTCCACACTGTGTAAAAGCCAACTCTTTTTAAACGATCTGTTTGATGTTTTTATATAGTCAAAGACAACAAATGCCGCCGGATAATCCTCACGGAACAAGTCCATAAATACCATCGCACGCTGATGTTTTTTTACCTTTTCACTGTATGCAGACGTTAAATCCCCCTTAATGTATGAATATGCCGGAGTTTTTTTGTTAGGACCTATGTAAACACCTTCTGTTACGGACCGTAGAGCGTCATCCGACATAAACTCATCCATCGTATAGGTTAGAACACTCCCGTTAAAGCTGGTCAACTTCTGCCCGCCGTCATTTGCCAAATCCGTCCTACTTCCCCATAAAAATGTCTCATTCGGGTCATATATTGTCATACAATTGTGTGCTACAGTTCGTATATAATAATTTCTATAGTGTTCAGTTCCATACGAACTGTTTTCGCCTTCGTACATACCACCACTGATGGCAAGAGGACCTTTATAATATATCTGAAACGACCCTACATCAGCATGGGTGTGGTCTCCGCATTTTCGATTGTGCATATTCATAAATGCCACCGCCGCAGGAGAATCAATACCATACTGCCAGCTTGTTCTGGCTGTTATTTCCGACATTGGCGGTTCAGAATAAATAGCCAGAGGTAACGTATCGGGAAGTTTGGGTTTAACCGAAGGATCTACTAAAAGCAGTATATCTATTGAATTTTTGCTGTTGTACCTCAGCCATTCACTGTATAAATATCCGTCGTTTCCCATGGTACCGAATACGGCCAGTGCATTGTATCCCACCATGGTACTCTGATACTGAAACGGTATATAGTTTTTTCCCGTAAAATCGTCTCCATCCTTTATCAACCTGCCGTCAGGCAGACGCGAATACAAAAACTTGTACCCTGTTTTGGTATAATCCCTTCCAAAAATATCCGGCACGCCCATGCGTTCAAACAAACGCATAACATATGCACTGTAGCTGTCGGTTTCATACGAAATTCCACGGATGACGTTGCCTGCCTTGAACAGCATTTTACGGGCATCCGCCATCGATCCCAGTATTTTTTCTGCCATAGCATGGTAAAGCTGCGGATATTCATCATAAAGCGCAATCATGGCAACACTCATATATTTCAGTGGTTCGCCTGCAGCGTAATTGCACAGTTCATTCCATATTTTAACGTCATCGGTATTATCCGGGCGTACAATCTGCCGCTCATCCAGCATCATTCTCACAATGGCAGCACCGAGACGTGATTTGTCGGACGGGGTCATACGATCATAACACCAATCGTAAACGAACGCACCGGGGGTAATACCGTTCATGCCAAAGTCCTTATATATTCCGATAGTAGACGTTTGTAATGTTTTAGGGTTGGAAAGGTATTCTATGGTGTACGCGATGGTTTCCTTTGCGTGCTCAGCACTCACCTCACCTATGGCATACATAAAAGCACGGGCTTCCAGTTGCCTTGCAACCGCCGCAGACATCACGCCCGGTTGTGGCGGAAGTTCTGCCTGAGATAATTTTTTAATATACTCATACGAGCTTCTCATAACCTCTGACTTTAAATTTTCTTTTAATATCGGAAGATAAGCCTTCGTGAAAAATACTCGAGGATGCTCAGCAGGCGGCTTTGGAAGATCTGTGGCCTGTACAATATAGGGCATAACCACAAGCAAAAAGCACCATAAACATATGGATTTTTTCATGCTAGATTACCTCCAAAAAGCATTGTAAAGTATGCTCCTCACTTGAAATATTGTCAGGAACAATAAGTTCCAACTTATATTGGTTAATATCGGAAGAAAATTTTGTGACGTTGATCGATTCCAGCTTATTTTTTCCATATATCCCGGCAATCACATAAGCCGTCTGCTCCAATGGTATACTACCGTATGTTTCTATAACAACCGTTATTTTTTCTTCACCGGCAGCACTGCTCAAGCTGTCAAAGCCTTCGATATAAAATTTCGCAATGCCATAATCGCTTTTTTGCGTAATTAAGGTAAGCGTTTTTGCTGTGAGCTGTTTATTCTGATTCTTTGAAACAAGCGTCTCGGAAGGCTGCACATAATACGTCATACCGTGTAATAATTTTTTTTGAAAATTGATGGTATAAGAAAAATCATCCGCATTATATTTTCCCGTAAAGGGAATGGGATCACCACTGCTATTAAATACCCTGATATCGTTCTGTGTAATACCCGTCATATCTTCTGAAAAAAACAATGTAAAGCTGCTGTTATCAACAGGAATATCCGTACAGATATAATTATTTTTGATGTAATACCTGCTTTCCAAAAGCCGCGCCCGCATGCACACATTATCAAACTGTACCCAATTCCCCGGTGTGGCTGAGGAAGAATTTATCGTAAATCTGACCTGGTCAATTCCGTTGGCTTTATAAGTTTCATGCTTGCCAATATAATCTCCGTTAATATAGTATATCGCCCCACCATCAATAGTATCCACAATCAGCCTTACAGAATACAGCGTATTAGGTTTCCATTTAAATTCATTATTACCATATACATTTCCATTTCTTGAAAATATAGTTATCGCGGCCGAAGGTGTAGGGTGAGTTCCATCCCTGTTTCTAAACTGTATATTCATGCTTTCATCCAGTGAGGAAAACATAATATCAAAACTAACCTCAAAAATGCCGTCCCCCAAATCCAAGCCGTTTTTCATAAAAAACGGACCGGCGGTAGTGCTTTGCGTGAAGGTTATGCGTAAAGCGTTTTTGCCGTTTTCGTCACGTACAAAAGATGGTTCGGATACGCCTTGAGATGTAAATGAAAATATACCTGTGCTAATATCAGTGCCGGGATACCGGTCAAAATTTTCTTCAAGCACAATTCTACTTTCCCCCAACAAATACAGGTTAATTTCCTTGCTATCGCTAAACGCTTGATTACCGCGCCGCGCAATGACTTTAAGTTCAGACTTGCCTAGCTTTGTAGCGCCGCTGATATCAACCACAACAGGATAAATACTGCCACCGTTTGGTAAAATTTTGTTCAGTATCTCTTCATTTAGATAAACATCCGCATAATCAAACTCCTCATTTATAACAACCGTAAATTCCAAGGGTTCTAAAATGTTATAACTTTTGGGGGATAAAACAATTTCTACAGAGCTTGTCGCATATACGGTAGAAAATATCATTATAGCTGTTATAAATATGATTATAGTAAAAAACCGTTTTTTCATAGCCTACTTCCTTTCTTCAATAAATAATAAACTCTGTAACTGAATTCCAAAGACTTTTCTTAACTATCTCGCCGTGTCCGATATACTTTACATATCTCGCTTTCGTTCCTTCAGGAAGCTTAAATTCTTCAAGTTCTTGAGTTTTCCCTGAACTTATTTGATCTTTCAGGACGATTTTGAAATTTTCACCATCCTCGGATACTGCAATATCAAACTTCCACCGTCTTGAATCGCCATTATAAAACGCAATTTTTAGTTTAGAAAGCTCATAGACTTCTCCAAGGTCGTAGCAAATCCACTCGCCATCTCCTTGAACTGAGGACCAACGTGTCGCCAAATTACGGTCTACTGTATTCTCGGGCATATTATCCCCGTCGTAGGAACTTGCATCAATTGAAACAGGCATTTTTATATTTTGCTCATCAATGTTTTCCATCATTGTTGCTAAAACATCACGCAGTGTCATAATCAGCCGGCTGCTTTCAAATGTGGATTTAATACCTATTAAATCGGAAATCTCCGTAATATCTGCATATACTGTCCCGTCATATATAAACGGAGCGTTCTTTAAATAATCCATTTTTTTCCTACCGTTATTTATTATTTCGTACATAAGCTTACCCGGAAAAAGTTTTAACGCCACATTATTACGCTCAATCACTACACCCTGTGACATTTCATCCCAATAAACTTCTATTCCGTCAAATTGCTCCAATGTAGTTTTAACTGCTGTATAAGGTATTCCCTCAATAAGCATGGTCGGTTTTTTTACATAGCTAAAAATATTACCAACACGTATTAAAAAGTCTCCGATTTTCTCTTTCTCCGCTTCGGCATACACAAAAGGTGTTTCCTCTGTAACTTCATCTGCCCTGCTTATGACACACCGCCCAGGCTTTGCCGTGAAAACCAATACGTTTTCCGTTTCCTTCACTTTTTGATACATTGTGTTGCCGCCGTTTTCTATCCGCCACATCCCAGGCGACATATCCGTCACAAGACAAAGCATTTCGGGATAACCATTTTCACGAACTGTCAGTTCAAAATCATTATTGATTTGACGTCCATTGCGTGAAAACATGACCATTCTGTCCGATACCGTAACCCCGGTATGCGTCGGCGTATCCTCACGGTACATAGGTAACTCTGGTAAATTTTTGTCATAGTCCGTCACATACATAGCATTCAAAAAGATGTCCTCTTCCGATTCATCTTCCGGACTAATCTCTACCCGCCAATTACCAAGCACCGGGTCTGCATCCGGTGTTAAGGGCTTTGTCGGATAGTTGACCCCGTTTGTTTCAAATTCTCTGCCTTCACCACCGATTTTTTCGATAACTATGTTTTCTGGATACATGGTTTTGTTGACCAGCTTGCCGTTATACCCGTTTTCCGTACGCGCTATTGTCGTGAAAGCGCCGTTTACTTTCGGCTCTTCCACACTGTGTAAAAGCCAACTCTTTTTAAACGATCTGTTTGATGTTTTTATATAGTCAAAGACAACAAATGCCGCCGGATAATCCTCACGGAACAAGTCCATAAATACCATCGCACGCTGATGTTTTTTTACCTTTTCACTGTATGCAGACGTTAAATCCCCCTTAATGTATGAATATGCCGGAGTTTTTTTGTTAGGACCTATGTAAACACCTTCTGTTACGGACCGTAGAGCGTCATCCGACATAAACTCATCCATCGTATAGGTTAGAACACTCCCGTTAAAGCTGGTCAACTTCTGCCCGCCGTCATTTGCCAAATCCGTCCTACTTCCCCATAAAAATGTCTCATTCGGGTCATATATTGTCATACAATTGTGTGCTACAGTTCGTATATAATAATTTCTATAGTGTTCAGTTCCATACGAACTGTTTTCGCCTTCGTACATACCACCACTGATGGCAAGAGGACCTTTATAATATATCTGAAACGACCCTACATCAGCATGGGTGTGGTCTCCGCATTTTCGATTGTGCATATTCATAAATGCCACCGCCGCAGGAGAATCAATACCATACTGCCAGCTTGTTCTGGCTGTTATTTCCGACATTGGCGGTTCAGAATAAATAGCCAGAGGTAACGTATCGGGAAGTTTGGGTTTAACCGAAGGATCTACTAAAAGCAGTATATCTATTGAATTTTTGCTGTTGTACCTCAGCCATTCACTGTATAAATATCCGTCGTTTCCCATGGTACCGAATACGGCCAGTGCATTGTATCCCACCATGGTACTCTGATACTGAAACGGTATATAGTTTTTTCCCGTAAAATCGTCTCCATCCTTTATCAACCTGCCGTCAGGCAGACGCGAATACAAAAACTTGTACCCTGTTTTGGTATAATCCCTTCCAAAAATATCCGGCACGCCCATGCGTTCAAACAAACGCATAACATATGCACTGTAGCTGTCGGTTTCATACGAAATTCCACGGATGACGTTGCCTGCCTTGAACAGCATTTTACGGGCATCCGCCATCGATCCCAGTATTTTTTCTGCCATAGCATGGTAAAGCTGCGGATATTCATCATAAAGCGCAATCATGGCAACACTCATATATTTCAGTGGTTCGCCTGCAGCGTAATTGCACAGTTCATTCCATATTTTAACGTCATCGGTATTATCCGGGCGTACAATCTGCCGCTCATCCAGCATCATTCTCACAATGGCAGCACCGAGACGTGATTTGTCGGACGGGGTCATACGATCATAACACCAATCGTAAACGAACGCACCGGGGGTAATACCGTTCATGCCAAAGTCCTTATATATTCCGATAGTAGACGTTTGTAATGTTTTAGGGTTGGAAAGGTATTCTATGGTGTACGCGATGGTTTCCTTTGCGTGCTCAGCACTCACCTCACCTATGGCATACATAAAAGCACGGGCTTCCAGTTGCCTTGCAACCGCCGCAGACATCACGCCCGGTTGTGGCGGAAGTTCTGCCTGAGATAATTTTTTAATATACTCATACGAGCTTCTCATAACCTCTGACTTTAAATTTTCTTTTAATATCGGAAGATAAGCCTTCGTGAAAAATACTCGAGGATGCTCAGCAGGCGGCTTTGGGAGATGTTCGTATTTACTGCTGTTTTTTATTTCCGACAAAAATAACTGCTGTATTTTTTCATTTGCGATGACATCACTATTGCCAGCATTATAGGCAGCACACTCAACAACGGTAAGCAGCATTATGACACTAATGGTAACCGTGAAAAAAACTGTATGCCTCATAATATATACCCTCCTCAGCATTTTAATTGGATTCATTATATACCACAGCGGCAATGCCGGTGCCACCCCTGATATAAACAAACATGTCGGAGGCATTGTCCCCATAATCACGCTCAGCCAAAATACAATTCATATCACTAATCCTTACCTTATATCCGTTTCCACTTTTCGAGCATTCAATAATCTTATAGTTACCCAATTTAAGATTATGTACTTCCATAGTACTGTTGGCATTATACAACCTTAATCTGACGTTAGCAGTATCCTTGCTCTCCACCTTGCCAAAACTATATCTGTCTGATACATTTAAAACGACATTGGTCGGATTCCCTGTAATATGTAGAGTATTTGGTCCGCGCCTGTATAAAAACTGTATTTTTTTTACCTCACCATTTACAATAGCACTTGTTCTTAAAATATCTCCGGAAGCAGGAAGACTATTATCGGGCCCAACACTTAAAACATCTACATCGGCCGTAAATTCAGCAGCAGATGCTACGGTCCTCTCCACCATGCAACCGGTAACCTTTTTTTTGATTGTCCCATCCTCGGTTACAACATCAATAATACTATCCACCACAAAAATAGGGTCTCTCAATTTGATTTTTTCCATTGCGCTTTCACCTAAAACAAGATAACTTGCTCTGAGTCCGTCTTCTGTTGTTCCAAAAGCTTCAACAGACACACTTGTGTCATTGTCACCAAGCAATTCTATCCCGCCGACCATATATTTCTGCAGATCGTTTTTATTTTCTTCATTTGCTACTATGAAAACTTTGGTACTGTTATCTACTGAAAATCTTCCGTTAAACGTTTTAAGAGCTTCCTTATAGGCTTTGTCGTTTGTTACAACGCCCCCTTCATATCCCGGCATATGATAAAGTCCATTATGCGCCCCCAAGCTGTCATCGCATAAATAAACCTCAGTAATAACATTTCCGTTTATTTTATATAAAAGCAACTGCCTTGTTATCATATTATCGGCAATATAGCCGATTTTTAAGAACAACTCTTCTGCGCTCCCTCTCTGGTTATTTATCGTCAGGGTGTTCGGCACATCAAAAATATCAAACCGCCCCTGAGAGGTCAGAATCTGAAACTTATATTCGCCGCCTATTTTGCTTTTTGAAGCACTTACCAGATATCCTGCCTCATAGTCGTTGTCGTCAACGTTTAATATTTCCACTGCAAAAATTTTTTCAGCATAATCGAAATATAATTTTACTTTGGTACCTACTCTCAAACTCTCTTCATTCCGAGTAACCAATGCTCGCGAAACTTTAAAATACATATTGTTAACTTTAAGACTGTCAATGCTCTTATCTGCATATATGATTTCATCCACGGTACTAATATAATTATCATTTGCGACAATGACTTTTTTGATATTTCCATTTTTGTCTCTAAATACACTGATAACATGATCTTTTTGAATCTTTTCGGGAAGAATAGGCTCATCCATGACATTAACCAGTTGTAAAAGACCGTCTTTATAGTTTGAAACATCAATAACCACATTAGGTTCATATTTATTATATATTTTTTCCTCTCTGACACCGGTAACAAGATAAGATTTATAGGCATTTATAAAGATAACATCTTGTATCCCATCCGAATTATTGTCGATAGCTATGATGCTTCCATCAAGATTGGAAGATTGAAAAGGGTTGAGGTCCTCTTGCGTATAAGAGCCCAAATAGGTACCATTATATACAACAACTGTGCTTGCACACAGGCTGAGCCTCTCTCTCTTTCCGTCAGCATTTTCAAAAATAATTGTATTTTCATATGCGGATATCACAGCGTCACTGTCTATTTCAGTCGTTGTATTTTTCTCTAACATCCAATAAATTATTATTGGAGTAGGGTCTTCATCCTTATAAAATACGTTCACATAATAACCTAATTTGTTTTTAAGCGAATAAGTAGCGTCGGTTAACGTCATGAGTACGCCGTCAATCTCCACCTGATTGTCCCGGGTATTACTTCCTGAATAGATGTTGGTTAAAGAATTTGCATTCACCAAGCCGGATTTTACTTTGATATCCAAATAATATTCAAGATAATTTAAATTTTTCTGCACCTCATAATTTTCTTTGCCATAAGACGTTTGCAGCTTGATATTAACATTAAGTGCTTGCAGCATTAAACTGTTGACAGCACTGTAAGTCACAAGCGCGTTTCCGTCCTGTACAAGCTTTTTGGTGAGACCTATTTGCTTCCCTACCACCAAATATCCCATCGGATATCCACCAGCTATTTCAGCATTATCTCCATAACCTAAAAAGGTTACCAGCACTTTAATAAGTTGATGGTATGTCACTGGATTATTCGAACCGTAAATACCATCTCCCAGCCCGGTCATAATCTGTTTTTCAGCAAGAGCTATTACAATTGGATAATCCCTCTCTTCAACATCCTGGTAAACATTTGGTTCAAAATAACTGTAGTTTGACTTCCCATATAAAATTGTATATATAATTTTGGCCAATTCCATTCGGGTAATGATCTTGTCTCCCGAAACATCGCCGCCTACTAACCCCACGGCCTTTAAAAAATCTATACCATAATCGTATTCATAATCGTAATTATATTCATAGGCAAAAGTGCAAGGAGATATTAACTGAAAAGAAAACAAAAACAGAATTACAAATACTAATAATTTTTTCTTCATCTCTGACCACCTAACTGTATAGTTTTATATATCATTACCGCTGCTTCGGCTCTGGTTATGTTAGCCTTTGGTGCAAAAAGGTTGCCGCCTATCCCTTTTATAATTCCTTGAGCTCGCATAGCATACACCGCTGTTTTCGCGTAGTCGCTGATTGCGTAGTCATCGGAAAAAAAGTAGTCCTCAGGTAAAAACGTATAACCCGTATCCATATTGATGTTTATGGCTTTAAACAACATCATGGCCGCTTGTTCACGTAAAATATTACTGTCAGGCTCAAAGCGGTCTTCCGAAACCCCTGTAATAATTCCGGCATTTAATGCAGCATTGACATAAGGCTCACTCCAGCTATTTCTCACGTCAATAAATTTGCTTTCCGAATCATCCGCTTTTAAATTAAAAGCAAGCGTGATAAGTTTTACAAATTCCCCTCTGGTAATACTCTCGTCAGGAGCAAACAACCTGTTACCTTTGCCCACGATAATCTTTTTCGACGCAAGATAATTAATCGCCTCTACAGCCCAGTCAACATGTGTTAAATCATCAAAATAAACTTCGTGTTCCACTGTTTTCTCATTGTATTGGGTTTCAGCATGATTCACAACTTCCCCCGGAGCTATATACAGTCCTCCACTGCCCGATGAAATACGCGAAGTCCGCTTCGTTTCCTGAAAAAGCATACTATTAAAGAGATCGGCGAGAAATGTAATGCTGTCGGTATTGGCTTGTGCAAGCGCATCATAAACGGCAGTTTTATTGGCAATGCTCTGAAATTCAGTCAACCGAAAGCCTTTTGCCAAATAATAGTCGTGATAGCGTTCTAACAAATCAGCCACATGACCACTGCCTAAAGTATTGCTGTCGGTAATAGCATAAAGCATAACCAGATCCTTGAATGCATTCGCTATGTCCTCTATATCCTCATAATTGCCGGCCAGTAATTTTTCGTGCAGCTTTTTCTTTCCGTTGTTATTAATACAATTGAGATACAGCTGATACTCCGCAAGATTGCTTAGCCCGGTTTCCTCAGGATACAACAACACCCCCTGACTTATTAAAGCCTCTGCGTTTGAGGTATTATAGGCACTCAAAATCATTGCTTTTTTCAATATGTCGACTACAGAATTAATATCTGGAATTTGAGTTGTTTTGATGTATTTATACAAATTAGCCGTAATACTATTGAGGTCGCCAGTTAGATAGAGAGGACTGTCACTCAAACCAAACGCAGAAACAATAGATGCCAGCTTTTCATAAATATCGTCCTCGCTTGATGCATTATTCAATGCTTCCAAATACTTTTCTTTCACTTCCTTAAAATAAAAGGGAAATTTTTTCGAATACTTTACATCAGAAAGATATACCTCCACAGTATATTCTCCTCCGCCTGTTTCAGAGGTAACATCTGTCAGGCGCATTTGAACGGGAAAGGAATATTTCCCGTTCGCAGACAGCGCCTTGTTAAAGTATTGTATGACATTCCCGTTTTCTTTTGCATCTTCAAAAGACAGATCGTTTATCGTTTTACCCGGTTCAAAAATGTATAAAGTAACAATCGTATCCACAGGAGCATCTCCCGATATAGTGATTACATTTTTGTCAATATCCGTTACAGTGATATTAATCGCATCTGCGTAAACTGTGTAAGATAACATATAAAAGAGAAACAATAGTATAATCGTTTTTTTCATCATTCATCAACCTTTCTGCGCAATTGAATTATTGCCGTCCTACCTGTCCTACCTGCGCCAACGGTGTAAGTTCGTTCCACAACATAGCTTTAATGGTTTCTCCTTGAATCGAATTAATACTGCAAAGAGAACCAAAATTAGGATCCATCAGTACATCTTGAAAGTGTACACCAACCAACATGCCGTCATCATATGAGGCAGTTATTAGATTCGCTTCTCTTGTATCGCCGCCATTTACATACTTTACTAAAGAAACAACGGAATTATCGTTGACAGTATATACATTAATTTTTTCAACAAATAGCTTATCGGCATCACCAATCAGATATTCCGCATAAAAATCTTTTCCTGCCTGGAAACCAAACGCTGACGAATTAATTTTAATTTGCAGTTTTTTATTTTTCCCTATATTGTTTATTCCCTGAACCGTTATCGTATAATTTCCCGCATCATACTGTACGCTTGCTCCTTGGACTTCCTGATTGTCAACCAATACCTCAATGTTTCCGTCCGGAGCGGGCAGTGCCCTGGAAAACGTTAATTGCAAGCTGTCCGCACTTTCAGGAATTAGACAATATAAGGTTTGAGCCGTACTGCCGCCTTTCGTATAAACAGATCTTGCAATTTCCGGACTTACCACTTCATTGTACATTTTAACATTATCAATAACAAACGCTCCTGTATAGGAATCGATATTCAGTCTGAATTTGGACACTAAGCATTTTCCGTTAATTCCTGTTTCATTTAAAGCATAAGCAATTTGATTGCCATCAATATAAAATTCAAACATATTTTTGTCTATATCGTAAATATATTTCATGTGCATCCACGTATTCAGTGTATACTTTATCACAGTTCCCGCAATCGAAAAGTCTTCGCCAAACAAAGGTACCGATACCCCTTTTCCCCCAATTGACGGATGCAAAGTTTTATATCCGGGATCATTTATAGAAGTTTCTGTTGTGCTATTGACATTAACCCCCAATTCCAGATACATATTTAATGCCTCAGTTATTTTTATATCAGCTTCAAAAGCAATTCTTCCAGTATAAGTGGCATTTGGAAGTCTAGGGTTAAAATATACCGGAGCTCCTGAACCCTTTTCAGTTCTGCTTAAAGCCAAAGCCGTATCGCCTGTCTCTCCCGTACGTCCAAGACTTTCCCAATTGACCACTCCGATATCTGATGTATTATTGCCAGGTCTCACGTTTGCGACTGCATTAGTGGGACTTAACTTACCCCCGTCATCAAATATGGTTACTATGGGCCTATTTTCGACATAATAAAAGTTTCTCTTTGAATAGTCCACATAGTTGTTCTCATAAACAAACTTTGCCTCAAACGTATTATGACCTAATCTAATATCCTGTGACGACAGAATATAAGTATATACTCCGTCAGAGGCTTTTCCAAAATCAGCGACCCGTACACCATTTATAAAAAATTCCGTAGAAACGGCTTTTCTGTTAATCACTTTAAGTGGCACACTTGTTCTGTAAACACCGCTTTCAGCAGGTGAAACCACCCCTCCGCCTTCTGTTAATGCGAAAACCCGCACATTATCTAACTCAACTTCAGAATCCTCAGGTCCCGACGTTGTGATGCGAAAGGAGCAGAAAGAATTAAATGTATCGGCATATCTACCTGAAGCCATGTACTCATGATTGTAGTAGGCTGACCAAGATTTATTATAAGTATTTATGATACACTTAACGTTAACCCATTCATTCTTTGCATATTCTACGCCGCTCTGATAAAATTTTCCCGTGGACATCAATAAAGGAAGGCTCGTAGAGTTGTTATTATCTACTACTAAAACATATTTGTAATCATCTCCGACAGGCTCGGCATAACGGACAGCAAGGTTTATAAACGGATTCCCTTTGATGCTTGGCTTCACCTTCGCATCAAAACTAATTTCATAAATTCCTGCAGGACGGTTATAATAAGGGGCATCAAGATTAATTAATGTACTTCCTGTGATAAATTTTATATTCATAGCCTCTGCGCTCGCATCGCCCCTGTTTACTGCAGTAACCGTCGGCCCTGTTGAAACGGAGCGCCATCTGCTTTTAATGTCTTGGGTTGTGCTTCCGTTAAAATCAATGCTGTCTATATTTTCCGCATACTCCGTCTGTTTTAATCGAATATAAACAGAATCCTTCAGCAGATTGTTTCCGTCTGAAAGGGAAACATCCAACGGAACTGTTCCAAAATGCGGAGCATCAGATAAATTAATTTTAATTTTGTTTCCGACATATTGGAAACCTATGCTTTTACCGCCAAGTTTCACCTCGGAAACCTCATATCCCTGCGGAATATTTACCGCAAACGTTAAATAGTTGTTTTCCCCGCCAACGACATAATATGTCCCTTGCGCCTTAACTCCTGATATGATTGCAAAGTCTGTTCCGGCAAAAGCCGTTAGAGTGTTCATACTCATAAGTAACACTATGAACAAAGCAATGATTTTTCTCATTCAAATCATCCCCCTCTATTTTTATTTTTTAATGCAGCCTTTTCGTTTTTAATACAGCCGCATATTTGAATACTTCTTCAAATAATATCAAATGGTGAGCATATATTTCATCATAAGTAAAAGCATTATTCCATCCGCTAATTCCTTTCTCCAAGTTCAAACCTTGATTTGATTCATAAATAAAACTGATTTCTCCGTTGATATTCACAAAAGCAGATTGGATATTAAAAGACGGCGGCGGATTACCTAAGGCAATACCAGCGGAATCCGGCAAACTTTTAAATTGATGACCTAATCCTTTTTTCTCGCTTGCCCGAGCTATCAGCCGGCTAATTTCTATAATACTTTGTCTGATATGCTCCGGAACATAGGCAAATTCAAAAATGGTTTGCATACAATTTGCTCCCCCGTGCAAATGAACGCTGATGTCCGGTACATAATCATCCGCTACTTTCAAAAGTGCCTTTGTTTCCTCGGCCATTGGAAAAAAGAAATTATCATGCACTATATTAACACCGTTGTCATTAAAATAACCGCCTAAAAAACCAGCACTGTCTTTAATCGGATGTACAGTTTTACACTTAGGGTACATACAAAGAGAACCGTCTTTCCATGTTCCCTGGGCATAAAACCTGAATTTTTCAAAGTCTTGACCAACCATAGAACGTAACGGTACTCTTAACCTACCATCCACATTCAGGCAAGGTATGAGCAGTAAATTGATGCTCTCAGCAAGAGAAAGCAACTCCGGATGCGCCTTTCCCCCTAAATCCCTGCCTGTTTCCAGCAAACTTATTAAGTTATTGATTGCTACCGTTCCTTCAAATTCCGCACCATGCTCCGCACCAATAAGGAAAACACACGGTGTATAGGTTAATGCGGTTTTATCTGCATAGCATCTCACATCTCTTGCCCCAAGCGCCGAGCTGTAATTTGCCGTGCGGTTTAAATTATTTTTTTTTCCGTATTCAAACATAATAACGTCATGTCCACCGGCAGTTTTGCATAAAGTCCTGACAACTGCTTTTTTTGCACTTTTGGCAAGCCGAACAACATCTTCCACAGCACCCTGCCAATATTCCGGTATCATTGTACATTCACTCCTTCATCCGATTATTCCTTGATGGCACCAATCATAACCCCCTTTATAAAGTATTTCTGTAAAAATGGGTATACGCACAAAATTGGTACCGTTGCAACGACGACTGTGGCATATTTTATGTTTTCCAGATAAGCTGATGCAACATCGGATTGGGCTGACGTCCCTAACATGGAAGTGTCATTTTGTATCAATATTTGCCTTAAAACCAGTTGAAGCGGATACAAATTCGGATTATGTAGATAAATCATCGGCGTAAAGTAATTATTCCACATACCAACCATAGTATATAAGGAAATAACCGCGGTAATCGGCTTGGCAAGCGGAAGCATAATGCTGGATAAAATCTTGTAATCGCTTGCCCCATCAATTTTTGCCGCTTCCTCTAAGCTATTGGGAAGTGAACGGAAATAGGAAAGTGTGACAATAAAATTATAGGTATTTATTGCCGTTGGTAATAAAATGGCCCAAGGCGTGTTGACTAAATTCAGTTTATCTACAATCAGGTAGGTAGGTATTAGGCCTCCCGGAAAATACATTGTAAACACAATTAAAAATATCATAATATTTTTGCCTAATAAATACTCTCTGGAAAGGCAATAGGCAGCTGTAACCGTAGCAGTCACGCTGATTATCAGACTTGCTGCAACATAAATGATAGTGTTTTTATACCCCACCCATATCATCCTGTTGTTAAAAACAGCCACATAATTGGAAAGGGAAAAGCCCCGAGGCCAAAGCAAAAACTTGCTTCCACGATACATCTCCATAGGGTCGCTTACTGATGCCATCAATACATATATACAAGGATATAAGGTTATTACCATCAGAACTGTCAAAAAAATATAATTAAATCCATCAAACAACTTTTCCGCAGGTGAAGACTTCATGTTCAATTCACTCCTCCATTTACCATAGTGCATTCCCTGTCATACGCTTACAAAAGGCGTTTACGCTTATAAGTAACGCAAAATTAATTACTGAATTGAACAATCCTACTGCCGCCGAATAACTGTAATCCATCTCTAAAATTCCGCGACGGTAAACATAGGTGGAAATAACATCTGCAGTTTCATAAATCGTTGGATTATAAAGCAAAAGAACTTTCTCATAGCCCACACTTAACATCTGACCTATTTTCATAATAAACAGTATAATAATCGTAGGCATAATCCCCGGCAGAGTAATGTGCCACACACGCCTCCACCGATTTGCACCGTCAATTGCTGCTGCTTCATATAGCTCTTGATTTATAGATGACAGTGCAGCAATATAAATAATACTATCCCAACCTATTTCCTGCCAAATACCCGAGATGGTGTATATGGCGTAAAAATATGCCGGCTCAGTCATAAAGGATATCGCTTCCTTAGCGCCTAAAAGGCGCCGTATCTCATTCAGTAAACCGTCAGTAGCTACAAAATCCAGAATAATCCCTGCTACCACAACCATTGAAATAAAATGGGGTAAGTAGGTCACTGTCTGTACGGTGCGTTTGAATTTTTGATTTTTAACTTCATTTAATAAAAGTGCAAGAATAATCGGCGCCGGAAACCGAAACAGCAAATTATAAATATTAATCATTAGCGTGTTTCTAACCAAGCTCCAAAATTTGTAATTGTTTAAAAAGGCAATAAAATGTTTTACCCCTACAAACTTACTGCCTAAAAAGCCCTTTGTGAATGAAAAATCCTGAAATGCAATTATATTTCCAAACATAGGTGCATAGCAAAAGACTGCGTAATATACCGCTATGGGTATAAGCATAATATAAATCTGGCGGTGCTTTATAAAAGCTTTCTTTGCAATTCGAAATGAAATGCCTGTGCGTTTTGTACGAATAAGTTCCATAATGCCATTCTACCTCTTTCTATTACATATTAATATATCGATTGTATGCTGCTTGATAAGCGTCCAACAGTTGGTCAATTCCCATCTTGCGTATTTGTTCCCTTACTACCGGAAGGTTCTGCGGTGTATCTTTTCCGATAATGGTTTTACTAACGTATTCTTCTACATAGGTGTTGATTTGCTCTTCTATTTGCGCAATCACGCCTCTTTCTTCATCAGTAAAAGGAAGATAGTTTGGTACCATGCCGCTCGTATCCATGGATTTAGTCCAGACATCGATTGCTCTTTTTCCACTTTCGTGTAAGTACTGTTCATAATATCTCCAGTCCTGAAACATGGGAAAAAAACTATTATAAGCTGCAATGTACTTTGTAAATGCATCGGTTTTTGTCAAGCCTTCCTGATTATTTAAAAGTTTATCCGTCAACTTGGGATATCCGTCAACCATTGTATATGTAACCCCTTCTTTGCCAAAATTCATCATGTATGTTCCGGCTTCGCTGTAAATAAAGTCAAACCATTTTGCCGTTCCTATTGGGTTTTTGTTAGCAGTAGATATTGCTGCACTGATATCGGTCACACTGGGCTCATTCACGCCTCCCGCAAAAACTTTTCTCTCACCCTTTTTGTTTGCCAGATACGGTATGCCTTCAAATTTAAAGTTTAGATCTTTTGTTTCCATCGTACTCATAACCTGACTGGGTTGATAATCAGTTGCAAAACCAACCTGATTGTTGGTGATTTTTCCAACCAGCTTAGTTCTGTCATTTAGCATGAAGTCTAAATCAATTAATCCTTCAGCAAAAAGATTGCTCACAAAGGTCAGCGCTTGTTCAAAACGTTCATCCATTACTCCGTATTTAATTTTGCCATCTTCTACAAACAGCCCGATGGGTACATCAAACGGCCAAAACAAGTGCTCAATTCCGAAAATTCCTTTTAAAGACTGACCAGACATGGGTATTTCGTCAGCCACACCATTTCCGTTAGGATCCTTCGTTTTAAAAGCTCTTAAAACATTATGTAGCTCTTCCGGAGTATTAGGCACCGCAAGGTTTAGTTTCTCGAGCCAATCCATCCTTATATTGGGACCGCAAAAAACCCCTAATTGTGCATCCTTTCTAATAAAAGGGAAATAATAAATCTGTCCGTCAATGGTGGTATATTGCTTTTTTACTTTGGGGTTTTCGTCACCATACTTTTTAAAATTAGGCATATATTTTTCCACCAAATCAGTTACGTTAATAATGACGCCATCTTGCTCATACTTTTGAATACCGCCGGATTTTTTCGCCCAGGTCGAAACAATGACATCGGGATAATCCCTTGATAAAAGCATTAGGTTGAATTGTTCCTCGGTAGAATTGTTTCCGCCATAAGGTAGCACCCATTCAACCTGGCAGCCTGTCGCTTCCTCTAACAACTGAAAACCGTAAACAACATTATAGTCGTTGCCCAGTTTTGCAACATTAGGATTGAAGTGACAAAAAATTGTAAGCTTTTCAGGCATTCCCGTGTCTTCGTCCACGCCTACATCTGTATCCTTTTCGCCCTTGCCGCAACCAAACATGGAAAACACTAACACTGAAACAAGAATGGAACACATTAATCTTTTGAATTTCAATTTTGATCCTCCCTTTGACGAAAATATTTTTGTTTTTGAAACTTGCGGTTTGTATATCAGATACTCCGCAACAGGAAATCTTTGTTTTGACTATAACATAGTCCTTATGTTTTTTTCAATCTCTAAAATTACCGATCATCTTTAAATATTACGAATAATAAAAATATTTATTTCCAAATAATTTCTTATTTACTATAATTTTTATGATTACTTGCAATTATGTAAGACCCAAATTGCTGTTAAGCTGTTATATTAATTATTCGGTGAATTTTAATTCAAACTGTCCGAATGATTAAATTATTTAATTTCTATTTCGGATATGTGATAAAATCCGCTGTCATCACAAATGTCCCGGCGCAGTGCAAGCCAAATGACACGTTGATTTTCTCTCATTCGGATTGAAACGGAGTAAATACCAGGTTCGGTATCGGAGGCGATATTGGCAAGAATTTTTGCAGTTTTCTTTTCATTCTCAAAAATCATTCTGTTATCAAAATCAGAAAAGTGATAAATATAGGAATTCCTTTCATTGGACAGCTTGAGTTCAAGGGTGTACTTATAATAACACGGTGCAAAGCCCATGTTCTCAATTTCAATACTAAACAAAGTTTTCGTTCCTCTATATGCAATGCTGTGATGAGTAACAGAATTGACTGCATACCAGTACCCCAGTCGATTGGCAAGATATTCTGTGACAAAATAGTTATCTTTAAGCCAATCCTCCGGATAGGTATGAAATCCTGCATAGGTAGCATGTCCTCGACGTGCAGCTTCAACAATTACCAGTCCGTCCTTTGCGTTATCTCGATTATACGACCAGTAATGCCCCAATTCAAGATCAACAGGAGCATACTTATACATTTCATCAAACATATAAGGTGCTTCAATAGTATGGTAAGCTCTTTTCTCGTATGCACCGGCAATGATGGAATCGTCACGTATTCCCATACCAAGGCTGATGCACCAGTCAAGAAGCTCCTGCTTCTGATCTTCGGTACAGTCATAGAGGTGGGTAATAAAATCATCATTCATCAGCACAAATTTATTTTTGAAATGTTTTTTGTGAATATATGCGTGTTCCTTTAAAACCTCAATAGGTGCGCTTTTTCTGCTTCCAAAGCAAACATGACCTTCGCCCCAATTCCCGTAGCTGCCTAAGTCAATATATTCTATTCGAGGGTCATTATCATACTTTTCAGCAAATCCTTGCATGAATTTATCAAGATACTTTAAAAACAACGGATCTGAATAATCCGGTTCCCAATACCTGTGATATGTATTTCCTACAATTCTATTAAATACTTCAATGCTGTCATCACCGAACTTTGTTTCCCACCATTGAGGATTCTCATCCCTTGTGGGAGGAATAAAAACGCCCTTGCATCCCATATCATAAAGCCATTTAGGTACCGCAAAGCATTGCGCCTCGTTGGTTTCACTACAGCATACCCTAAAAGAAAAGGTGTAGCCTAGTTTCCCCCATTTTTCCATAACTTTATCAATTTCCGACCAGTCAAATACGTTCGGAGCAGGCTGAACATCATACCAATCAATGCGAAAATATAGATGGTTAAGCCCCGGAAAATCATGATAGGTTTCATCACCTTTTAACCTATCGCGATACCACACCCGTCTCATGCCATTATCGTAATAGTGCCAGTACCAACCCTTGTGCGGATTTCTCAAAACAGTTTTCTCATCTCGCTGATGTGATAAATCTTTATGTATGATCATCGCTTTATCTCTCCCTTGACGGTTATTTCAGATATGTGGTAAAATCCATCGTTGTCACGGCACTGCTCCTTTAACCCCAACATTATGGGTGTTCCACTTTCATGTAGCCTAATTCCTATACTGTATGCACCTGATTTCATGGCCCTATCAAGATTAGAAAAATAGCGCACAGCGCATTTTTCATTCTCCTTTAGAATGCGATTGTCAAAATCAGGCTGATCATAAATAAATTCCTCTCCAGTATCAAGAGCGGTATATTTTATTTGCATGTTAAACCTATGATAGCACCGGGCAAAGCCTCGGTTTTCCCAGACAAGTTCCAGCATAGACGGTGCACCAGCCACCGCTATGTCATTATGCGAAACTTCGCTGACAAAATACCAGTAGCCAAGGCGATTTGCAAGGTATTGCGTTACATAATAATTTTCGTCAAACCAATTCTGAAGGGAACCGTAAAAGCCCATATTTGTGATTCGGTAGCGCCTTGCAGCTTCTATCGCTCGCAGCCCTGCTCTTGCTTGTTCCCGATTATAATGAACAAGGTCTATATTTGAGGGCGCATTATCGTAAAACAAATCATAAAACTCTGTATGCCCCACATAGTGACCATCCTTGGAATCCCAAGATCCTACAAGAACGGAATCGTCCCGCATACCGAATCCTAAGCTATAACAAAAATCTCGTAATTCATCTACTTCCTCCTTCGGACGGCCGTAAAGCTGGGTTATAAAGTCATGGCTTACAATTATTTTTGTATTCATGAAATACTTTGCATACAAAATGCAATGCTGCTTTAAAACATCAATGCTAAAGCTTTTTTTATTGCCGTAAAATGTATCGCCTTCACCCCCGCAACCATCGCTTCCGAGCTCGATATATTCAACCAGAGGATTTCCGTCAAATTTTCGTGCTAATTCTTTTAAAAATAAGTCGAAATTACTGCATACCCTAAAAGAAAATGTATAACCGAGCTTTCCCCAACGTTCCATAATCTGATCGATTTGTGACCAATCAAAAACATTGGGTGCAATAGCAACATCCGACCAACCAATACGAAGACACAGATGATTCAAACCGGGAAAATCTTTATATGTTTCATTTTCATTGGTTTTATCCCGACAAATAGAGTATTTTATTGCATTATCATAATGCCAATACCATCCTTTATGTGGATTTTTCAGCACTGTTTTGTCATCTTCAAGGTGAGTAAGTTTTATACGTTTTATCATAATTTAGGAAAACTCCTTTCTGACCAACCTAAAAGATGGCATAGTTTCACCGCGACACTGTGTTTTATTAGATAGTTAAACCAACCTAACTTAATAGTATGTATGCCTATTGATCCATCCTGAAATCCAAGGAGAATGGAAGGGGATATTTGTCTTCTCCTGTAAGCTTATGGTAAATTTCAAACCATAAATTAGAAATGGACACTTCACCTTCTTTTACATCACACATGACAAAGTCCGGCGTTATAATTTCAGCTGCCGATTGTGCGTCGCCCATTCTCAAATGAGCCATAGCACAATAGAATAAAATCCTGCCGTCATTTTTAAGTTTTTCAGGTAGTTTTTCATATATTTCCAACCATTTTTCATATTTATTGGCCGCTGTTAGCACTTGGGCACAGTTTATAACAAGTCCTCTATCTGTATTGTTCAGCTCTATTGCACGCAAAATGTATTTTACAGCTGCTGAGATATCATTCTCTTCATTCATTGCAATCATCGCCAGATTGCGAAGCGACCATGCTGTTGGCTGTAACGCTAGGGATTTTTCCATCGCTTCCTTTGCTTGAGCGACCATATGGTTTGCATAATACAAAATTCCCAATTGCAATGCACCGTACCAATTATCTGCAGCCTTTTGCGCGAAAGGAATAAAGTCTGAACAAGCCATATAGCTTTTTGGCGGTGTGTCTGTTTGTGGTTGTTCAAACCTTCCATTTAATAAAAGCCCAAGCCAGGGTTTCTCTTTTTCAGTTACAGAGTCAGAGGGAAAATCATAAATTTTAGAAAGCCTAGGTTGACCAAGAAGCTTTCTTTTTTGTGCTTCGATATATCCCCAGCCGCTCCCGTACTGTATAATTTTACGATTTATAAGCTTTTTGGGAAATATTTCAGCCATTTTTGCATCGATAAAATCAATCGGCACATATTTATTAATTTGTTCCTCTATTGCACTCTGCGCCACCTGCCAACTGCCTCTAACATCTTCGGGGTTACAGTCTGCGGCAAAGTAGCCTTCAATCCATTGCATGCACTCCCCTGCTTTAATAATAGGATGCTCAAGCTGGGTATAAGCAAGACCCGCCTGTATCTCTACGTATGATTCTCCGGGGTTGGAAAGAAACTCTGCCCAATGTCTGCCCCCTGCTCCCTGGCCCCACACAAACAGCTTCCTGCCAATCATCTTGCTTTGGGAAAATTGAATAATTCCCTTTCCGTCCGCTTCAACAGCAGCAATCCATTTGTTGCGGTTTTCAGGAATTTTATAAAAAAAGTCTTGAGCGCATTTTGAATTTTTAACATAGCTATAATCCACGCCGTCTCTCATCGGAATAGAAGTTTTGTCAAGCAAATAGTTGCCCTCGTTATAAAAGCATAAAAACGCTTCATCTGCAGGAACAATTATCCTCGTATCGGATGTTTCTTTCACAGCAATATTACTCCACCAATATGTATATTTTTCCCTTGTGCTGGTATTTTCGATTGTATCCCTCAGGTATAACACACCTTTATCCGAAGGCAGGTATGCTTCAACTGAATATACCACATCGCGTATTCTTTCGTATTCATATAAGCGAAGTATTGGCTCACCCGTTTCACTCTCTGCTGTTTCTACAAACAATGGGTCACAGGTCAAAGGATTATGTCCTTTTATGCCTACGTTAAACTCCACACCTCCTGAAAACCATGCGTTTCGTATGCCAAGATTGGCAGGCTGAAATACTGAGTTTACATATAAAAGTTCCCGTTTTAACCGTTTATCGTAAAGAGACCACAATCTCCCCCCAAGAGTTGGTAAAAAGGTTGCTTTAAGGTAATCATTTTCCAAGATCACAGCAGGAAAATCACGCATTTTCCTGTCTCTGTTGTAGTTGTCTAAAATTGTATACGGTAGAATGGTTTTGATCATACCTTTTCCAAAGTGGGCTTTTTCTTGCTCCGTTATCTTGTCGGTGCATTTGTAGCCCGCATGGATATAATCAATATTTTTTATGTCTGGTTGCATGTTTTCCTCACCTAGATCAGCGGCAGGCATTGTAATTGTTGTTAAAGTTAAAGTTGTCATATTTCATAAATCCTTTCTATTTATTTTTTATTCGGTTTGTAGTAATCATTTCTTTTAATCCTTTCTTACTAATTCGTCCTTTCCCAGTTATTCCATAGAATTAAATCCTAATTTTGATATAACATAGGATTTATGCTTTTTCAATCTCTAAAATTACCGATAATCTTTAAATATTACGAATGATGCTCTTAGTGTAAAATTATAATTGGCAAAAATAATAGGGAAATGACGATAAAATGAGAACTACAAAACTCAGTAGTTGACATTACTCGAATCTTTTGTATAATAAAGCTAGATAGGAGGATGTCAAAATGCATAAAGCCAACTTAAAATTTTTTCTAAAAATTTTTACATCCTATATTTTACTGTATGCACTTCCCGTTATCTTAATCATAACAGCGACGTACGGGTACATCTTTAACATCTATTCAAAAAATATTACCAGTCTTAACCAAGCAATTTTAAACAATGCACAAAATACCGTGCTTGAGAATATTAAAACTATAAATATTTTAAATTCCCGTCTCGCATTAGACGTATCCATCAGAAAGTACGCCAGTACCGTCAATGTAAATTCCAGCGACTATGTTTTAATGTCCCACGATGTTAGTAAAGCGTTGGCTGCATATTGTTCTACCGTAAATTTCGGTCTGGTAGGCGTGTATTTTCACAATAATGATAATATTATAACAGCAAATGCTATTTACAGTTCTGAAGAATATTACAATATTTTTCTTGCCGACTTAAATATCCCTTATAAAGATTGGCATCACCGAATTATGACCGTGAATTTCCCGGAATTTATTTCTTCTGACATAGATTTTTCAAAAGAAGCATTATCACTATATTGCAGTAATATTTTCCCTGGAGAAAAACAGTACATGAACGCTACACTTATTGTAATTTTAGACACTTCACACATTTTAAAGGATTTCAACAATCAGACAGAAAACAGACATTTTCTTTTAATGACATCGGATAAAAAACCCATTATCTATTCAAAAAATCTTCCTGATTTTTTTACCCCTTCCATGATTTTAACTGATCATGAAACCTTCATATTTGAATGCAATAAAAAACGCTATTACTCGACCATAGATGCGACAAGTTCTTCAGGGCTTATTGCGGTAAGTTTTGTAGAATATGATCAAGTCTTTAAACCGATTATCAAAGCCAAAACCATTTTGTTCCTGCTTATTTTTATCAGTTTTCTCCTCTGCATCATTTTGTCATACATCACATCATACCTTACAATAAAACCTGCATTATTTGTTGTCAATCTTATGTCCAAGGAAAACAACAAAAACTATATTTCAAATTTTGACGATATTAAGCAGTTAATTGAAGACATATTAAACAGCAATCAAAACCTAAGACTGTCTCTGCAAAACCAGCATAATGTACTATCCTCCCTTTTCTTTGAAATATTGCTGAATAACTCTATGGCACTCGCCCCAGAGCATATCCAAGACTTGCTTTCAAATTTTAATATAAAATTCAAATATAATAAATATCAGGCAGTAATACTGGACGGTTTGAAGGGGGATCTGCAGGATTTATTGCTTGTAAGCACAATACGTTCCTGTTTAACTTTATCAAATTTTACTTATTTCATCATCCCTACTTATAAAAAGCAAAAAATACTTATCATTAATCACTGCTTGAACGTGGATGAGATTGTTAATTGTTTTAAGCGTTTGCATAATATATTGTCAAAAAAACATAAAATGAAAGAATGTAAAATTGGGATAGGTCGCGTCATCAAACATTTAACAGAATTTACAAATTCATATAATGATGCAGTTTACGGCCTGAACAATATCAGAGAAACAAATGACTTTGTCTGTTATATGAACACTTCTGAAAATTTATTTGAAGACATCAATTTTTATAATGATAATAAGAAAAATACTTTGATTACTGCTATAAAAAGCGGAAATGTTTCACTTGTTGCCAAAATCTTGGACGAAATTCGCATGGTCTTAGAAAGTAACAAGTCGTTTTCAGAAAACACCTTGAATTATCTTCGCTATTGCTTAATCGCAACTTGCTATGAAATTATTAAAACCAATTATATAAAAGACAGCACTCTCAAGGAGCAGTGTATAGCCATATGTAAACTAAACTCTGGAATTAAGGATTATAAAAAAAGTTTTACACAATTATTTGGTGCTTTGATAAAAATTACCAAACACATAGAAAATAATAAATTGAGTTCCAATAAAAATTTAATCAACGATATAAAAAATTATATTGCAGAAAACTTCAGTAATTCGGATATGTCATTGCAGTTAATCGCCGATAAATTCAACCTTTCCTATAACTACCTCAGTAGTTTCTTCAAAGAGCAAACCGGAGAAAATTTTGTAAACTTTCTGCATAAGGTACGAGTGGAGGAAGCCTGTCGTTTACTGAAGAAAAATATGACAATAAATAATATTGCAAAATCAGTAGGATACACCAATGTCAATACATTCATCCGTGTCTTTAAAAACATATATAACATTACGCCAAACGAATATAAAAAACATTATGTAAACATCCAAGAATAATTCATTAAAACATATATTTTAATAATAGAAAATTTTTTACATATTGTATGCCTTATTATTTTTTACCGATTCATTTCACTTTGAAGCCCTTTCTTTTTATGGTCCATAATAGTATTATATATTTCATTATAATCACTGGCCGGCATATCCCCCGGTACGGTATTCTTAAGGGCCGCCATTGCATTTCCGAATTCCAGCGCCCTTTGTAGGCATTGATATTGTACAATGCCAAATAATACACCGGCTAAATAAGCATCTCCGCTGCCAATTCGATCCACTACTTCAATCTCCTCATAAGGTTCCTCAAAATAAAACTGATCTTCCGCTGCACAATAAATCGTCGAATTCCATGTATGCTTTGTTGGGCTGATAACATGCCTCATGGTAGTAGCAACCACTTTTATGTTATATGTTGCCGAAAACCTCTTCATAATTTCCTCAAGAGTTCCTTCCTGTTGAAACATCCTTCGGGATGTTTCTTCCGACACAAACAAAATATCTATGAAAGGAAGAATAGACAGTATTGTTTTTCTTGCCGTCTCCTCATCCCATAAGGACGCTCTGTAATTTACATCAAAAGAAATAAGCACTCCTTTTTCTTTAAAACGCTTTATCATTTCGATAACAACATGTCGAACCTGCTCACTTAATGCAAGAGATATTCCGCTCACATGAAAAATTTTTGTGGATTCATAAACCGCCGAATTAATTTCATCCAGCGTAATTGAATTAATGGAAGAGCCATGACGATCGTACACCACCGTCGGCTTGCGTGGATGAGCACCACTTTCGTAATAGTATATACCAAGCCGTTTATATTCCGAATCGTCATAGACTATATAATCATCACTAACACCGTAAAAACGAATCTTATTTTTTACAAACTTACCAATTTCATTATTCGGTAGTTTTGTAATGATACCGGTTCTAAGTCCAAGTAATGATATGCCTGAGACCACATTAAGCTCTGAACCCCCGGCTTTCTTTTCAAAAACCTCTCCTTGAGAAATTCTTTCTTTATTAGGCGGTGACAGCCGAAGCATGACCTCTCCAAAACTTATAACATCAAATTCTTTATTTTTGTGTAACTCATTTTCAAAAACCATACGAACAGCCTCCTGTGTTTTACTAACTTTATATAACCAATTCTCTGTTTTTTATAATAACACAATAAAGAATTGTTTCCAAGGAAAAAAGTTTAAAAAATGAAAAACAACAAGTAAAGAAAATTTCTTTACTTGTTGTTTTATTCCTTATTCATTCACTATTGCTGTGACTTTTTAAGTGCTTGGTCAAGATCGTAGATTAAATCATCCGGATCTTCTATACCAATGGACAGCCGAATCATATCAGGTGTTACCCCTGCTTCTCTTTGTTGTTCTTCAGAAAGCTGTGAATGAGTTGTACTTGCAGGATGAATTACAAGTGATTTTGCATCTGCTACATTTGCTAATAATGAGAAAATTTCCAAACTGTTAATAAATTTCTTTCCTGCTTCCAAGCCACCTTTTATTCCAAAGGTAAAGATGGCTCCTGCGCCTTTCGGAAAATACTTTTGTGCCAAATCATAATACTTATTGCCTTTCAAACTTGGATAATTGACCCACGTCACAAACGGATGATTTTGCAGGAATTCCGCTACCTTCTTTGCATTGGATACATGTTTTTCTACCCTGAGAGACAATGTCTCCAATCCTTGCAAGAATAAAAAGGAATTAAACGGGCTAAGAGCCGCACCGGTATCTCTGAGCAATTGAACTCTTGCTTTGGTAATATATGCTAACGGTCCTAAGGCTTCAACGTATTTTAAATCATGATAACTTGGATCCGGTTCCGTTAAACCGGGAAATTTGCCACTAGCCGCCCAATCAAAATTACCCGAATCCACAATAACACCGCCGATGGAAGTCCCATGTCCGCCAATATATTTTGTTGCAGAATGAACCACAATATCCGCACCAAACTCAAATGGCCTGATGAGATAGGGTGTACCAAACGTATTATCAACAATCAAAGGAATGCCGTTTGCATGGGCAATTTTTGCAACCGCTTCAATGTCGATAATATTAATTCTAGGATTTCCTATAACTTCAATATACAATGCCTTGGTTTTTTCGGTAATGGCTTTTTGGAAATTTTCCGGGTCATCCGGGTCAACAAATATGGTTTTAATACCTAGTTTGGGCAAAGTGGTGGAAAATAAGTTATATGTACCTCCGTAAAGTGTACTTGCGGAAACAATTTCATCACCCGCACCGGCAATATTCAGAATGGCATAAGTAATGGCAGCAGAACCGGAAGCCACTGCAAGTGCCCCGACACCGCCTTCTAAAGCCGCCATTCTTTTTTCAAATACATCCGTCGTAGGATTCATAATACGGGTATATATATTTCCTACTTGACGCAAGCTAAAAAGATCTGCAGCATGGTCTGCATCGTTAAATACGTAAGAAGTTGTTTGATAAATAGGAACGGCTCTTGAATTTGTAGTAGGGTCTGCAGTTTGACCTGCATGTACTTGTAAAGTATCAAATTTTAACTTTCTTTCACTCATGATCTTCTCTCCTCGTATAATATATTTTAGAAGCGTTTTTTATACGCTCAAAAGCATATTTTTTTAATACACTTTTTATTAGAGATA
>ENA-OWOZ01000495-OWOZ01000495.1-bioreactor-metagenome-genome-assembly--contig:-NODE-495-length-49464-cov-14.470346_pt1 | contig 49464 bp, 48 predicted proteins | sample MGYA00238140_ERZ651804 | MGnify/ENA primary metagenome ERZ651804 (study PRJEB26910, sample SAMN07631232) | bioreactor metagenome | isolation source: Switchgrass digestor | place: USA: Dartmouth...
AAGCTGCAATTCCGTTAATACAACATCTGCTTCCTTCAGAGCAGAGATTGATTACTGTATTTAGATGATAAAAAGCTGATTTAAGAAACTCCTTAACTGACCTGTTTTCAAACAGATTGCTTGAGAAGGCTACTATTTCCTCCATTGCCTTCTTGTTGTTGCTTAAATGAAGTATATCCTTATAATACCTTAAGGATGATACCACAACTGTATGGAGTTTTTTACTAAGGAGCTCAGTTTTCTCCTCGTAGCCATTTATATCGTAGTGCAGTATTGCATCCTTCTGCAGAGAACTGCTTGCAGAGCCAGTCATAATTATAATTCTTACCATTAAATTTCCAGCTATTTCTCTTATGTACCTTGTAAGCTTAAGCCCTGTAATCTCATCACCTATGTATACATCCATTAGAATCAAGGCTACATCCTTATTATCTGATAATATCTTCAAGGCTTCAGGGCAAGTATATGCACTGTATATTTTCAAGGGCTTTCCTTCAAATATAAAATCCTTCAAAAGATTCCTGATTGCTGCATGAACAGAATCATCATCATCTATAATGAGTAGCTTCCAACTTTCTTCATCATTGGTTTTATATGTTGTATATCCGGTGTCTGCCACCATTTTTCCTCCTATCCTGCTATTTTCCCCTGATTAATTTCCCAACCTCGTCAATATTTGATTCTATTTTGGCTGCTTTCATATTTTCCTCTTCAATTGATTCATATATTTCCTTTCTGAATATATCCACTTCCTTTGGAGCCTTTATGCCAATACTTACTTTGCCGTCTTCAATCTCCAGTATCCTTACTTCTATATTTCCATTTATAATAATTGACTCATCCTTTTTTCTGGTAAGTATCAGCATATTACTCTCCTCCCTCAGCCTGTTTGAATATGTAGTGTTTCGTTGTATATCTTGAATCCTCTAGTATCACCTGCTTCCCTATTCTTTTATTTATATTGATTATTATGGGCCCCAACAGGTTTACTGTCATATTATAGAGGTCCTTTGGCACTACAACTATTGAGTATATTGCTACTTCCTTTTCGTCATCTATCATAAGTTTTCTTTGCACCTTTTCAGGTATATCTACTTCATAATCAGGAAAAACATGGAAAGGGTTTATTATTACAAAGGCCAGATCAGGATTGCTTACTGACTGCATCCACTGAAATGGGTTTTCATCATCCTCGTTGTTTATGATAATAAATTCCCTTTCCTGTTCAAATCCTGGAAGGCCTTCCGGAAAGGTTATTATTTTATCCTCATCTATATCCAGTTCCCCAAAATGCTTAGTTAATAGTTTCATATGATTACCTCCCGATTATATTGTTCACAAAATGCAGACAGCCAAAGGATCCGCTAGCTTAAAAACTGCACCAGGCTAGGCTGTATTATCTTTGCTCCTACCATGAGGCTTGACACATATACATTTTCAGCCATGGATATGTTCATTATTACCTCAGTTATATCAACATCTTCATTATATGACAATAGTTCCTTTGCATTGTTAATATTTAAGTCCAGCCTGCTCTGGGTAAGCTCCAGCCTGTTCATCCTGGCTCCCACCTTGGCCCTTACGGACAGGATATGCCCCTGGCTTGACTGAACCTTCCCTATGGATTCCTGTATGCCGTCTGTATTGTTGTTTTCCAGGGCAGTGGAAAGGTCCTCCAGTATTTTTATCAGTTCAGGCTTGTCACCTATATCTGCACTTTCTGCATCGAAGCTTCCATCTACTCCAAATACCTCCAGGCCTGTTATATTGACTTCCATTTTCTCCAGGTTGCCAATGTTGTAGGAGAATACTTCATTAGATTTTATGGCTATGTTATATGTGCCGTCGTCAGACAGCAGAGGCTTGTCTGTACTGTATCCGCTAAACAGATACCTTCCTGAAAAGGTGGTGTTGGCCATCTGCACCAGATGTTTCTTCAGCTGGTCTATTTCCTCCTTTATTTTCAAAAGGTCCTCGCCATCCTTGGTGCCATTGGCTGCATCTACTGTAAGCTCATAGGCTCTCTTAAGCACTTCGTTTATTTCTGCCAACGCAGCTTCAGTGTCGCTCATCCACGACAGGGCATCTTCCGTGTTTCTCCTGTACTGCTCAAGTTTTGATATATCCGTGTTGAATTTTAAGCTTTTGCTGGCAGCAATGGGGGCTTCGGATGGTACTCTGAATTTCTTGCCTGTAGCCTGCTGGTATTGAAGCCTTTCCAGTGTTTTCAGGTTTTGATTCAGGTTGTACACCATATTGTTTATCAGCATGTTGTTGGTAATGCGCATATTATCCTCCTTCCCAAAGGGGTTAACTAACGTCCAACCAGTCCTAAATTGTTCACTGTAATATCGATTATCTTATCCAGTGTATTTATCATGCGTGCCGAGGCTATGTAGGTCTGCTGGTATCTTACCATATTTGCCATTTCCTCATCATAGGATACTCCTGAAATGGAGTTTCTCTTATATTCTATGTTTTGAAGTATCAAGTCCTGGGATTGGTACATGTTCTTTGCCTGTATGCTGTCCACTGAATAATTGGACATAATGGATTTAATAAAGTCATCGGGGGTGCCGTTAAAACCAAATCCCATACCTGTATTCCTCTGGGATACGAGTTTAAGAATATTGCCGTTGTCTTCAGGGCTTCCTCCCGGGTTTCCAGCTGCTGCTATATTGGATAAATCCTCCAGGATCCTGTCATCCAGCGTAAATGTGGCAGCAGGATTGTCTGGGTTGTATTTAAAGAAGTCCACTCCATTTTCGGTTTTATTAAGCCCGTATCCTTCCCTGTGGATTGAGTTGAAACCATTGGCAAATCCGATCACAAATTCGTTCAGCCTGTTTTGATAGTATTTAATCCCCCTGTAGCTGTTTGAAGTTCCATCTCCATTGTATAGGTCAAGGAGGCCCTTTAGCTCTCCTGATTCCACCTTAACCTTGTTGTCATTGCCCCAGTTAATGACAATATCCCCGTTAGATGCCTTGTCTATTTTTATTACGCTTACATCAGTATTGTCCACAAGGGTTATGCCCCCTATGCTTACAGTAAACCTGCCATCCTCGGATTCATCTACCTTTACATTTACAATTCTTGAAAGCTCATCTACAAGGAGGTCCCTTTTGTCCCTCAGGTCATTGGCTGATTTGCCATCTACTTCATTTATGTATATCTGCCTGTTTAAGTCGGCTATCTGCTGGGCTTTGCTGTTTATATCCCTTACCTTTGCCTCTATGGAAAACTTCACTTCATTCCTTAAATCAGCGAGCCTTTCTGCAGTTTCATTTATCCAGCCTGTCAGCGCCAGGGCTTTTTCCCTTACAGGTTCCCTGTATGAAATGTCTGAGGGGTTTTTGCTCAAATTGTCCAGTGAGGTATAGAAATCGTCCAGGCATTTTCTTATGCTTGAATCTGATGGCTCTCCAAAGAGCTTTTCCAGTTCTGTGAGAGTATCCATCTTGACATTCCATTCCCCAATGGGGGCATTTTCCTTCCAGTATTTAAAATCCACATAGAAATCCCTTATTCTCGTAACATTGTATATTTCCGTTCCAGTTCCTACAAACCCCACTCCCGGAAATCCATAGGGGCTGGTTGCCCTTTGGGCCCCTACCTGTCTTGAGTAGCCCTTTGTATTGGTATTGGCTATATTGTGGCTTGTTATGTAAAGGGATTTCTGGCTTGCCATCAATCCTCTTAATGCTGTATGTAAGCCAAAGTCCATTACCTATCACTCCCTTTTATCTTCCTACAACTCCCATTTTGTTAATCATGTTGTCAATCATCTGGTCTATGGCATTTATGACTCTTGAGTTGGCTATATATGAATGCTGATATGTAAGCATATTTGCCATTTCTTCATCTAAGGATACTGCTGATATTTCCTGTCTCCTTTCATCCATCTGGGATATTAATAGCTCCTGGTTCTGTGCCATGTTCACGGCTTCCTGCCTTCTTATGCTCAGGTTCAATACCAAATCCCTGTAGAATTCATCTATTTTTAAAGTGCCTCCATCATTGGATAATGGGTATTCATACTTTTCAAATTCATAATCATTGAACATGAGCTTTTCCCTTAAATCCAGTATTTCCTTTGCTATCTGCCCATCTCCCCTAAGTCCTGTTGAGGATGCTGCAATTTTGTTGAAATCGCTTAATTCAGGATTTATTCTCAGCGTACCGGAAGGGTCTCTTTCATCATATATGAAGAAATCATTTCCCTGGGAGCCATCAAGCCCATATCCTGTCCTGTGAATCTGGTTTATATTGTCTGCCAGGGTTTTAACCAGTATGTCCAGCCTGTTCTTATATTCCTCCACCAGCCTGTCTCTGGCTTCTATATATCCTGCCAGCTCTCCTGAGCCCTTAAGGTCTACCCTTTCTCCTGTAACCTTCCAGCACAGCTCTCCATTTCCATTTTCATTTATGCTTACTTTTACAAGGTTTACATTTTCCCCGTTAACCAGGTCCCTGCCATTTATTGATACAACTATTTCCCCATCATTATTTTCATAGTACTTAACAGGCATAAGCTCTGCCAGCCTGTCCAGCTTTTCATTTCTAAGGTCCCTTAAGTCATTGGCTGTTGCGCTGTTTATGCCTTCTAATTTCTTTATGCTTTTGTTAAGGCTTGCAATTTCCTTCAGTATTTCATTTATTTCCTCAGATTTATTCAATATCTCCCTGTTTATATTCTCTCTCAGGTTATTTAGCTGCTGGCTTATGTTGTATGCTGTAGCCCTCAGGGTTTCTGCGCTTTCATAAAGGAGGGCCCTCATGGTAAGGCTTTCAGGCTCCTTATACAGCTCTGACCAGCCGTTCCAGAAATCATCCATTGCCTTCTGAAGTCCGCTGCTGGTTATCTCGTTAAATATGACTTCAATCTCACCCAGTATTTCAGATTTTATGTTAAAGTATCCAAAGGCTGACTTTTCATTTCTTATCTTGAGGTCCAGAAACTCGTCCCGTATCTGCCTTATCTGCTGGACTGTAACCCCTGACCCTATGCGGTATCCGCCTGCTATGCCCTTTAAGCCTGCTTCGGCGTGTATTACGCTTTGCCTTACGTAGCTTTTGTTGTTGGCATTTGCTATATTGTGGGATATGGTATCCAGCGCCTTCTTATTTGCATATATTCCCGAAAGGGAGATATATAATCCTCCAAAGCTCATACCTACACCTTCCTATCAAAAAAACTTCTATTTGCCTTATTATCTTTCTTTCCATATGTACCGGGAGTATTTGCCTGGGTTATAAGGTTTATGTTGAATTCCATCCACTCCAGGTTTTCCTGTATAAGCTGGCTGTTAATATCATTTCTCTGTTTGATATCCATGAGAAGATTGTTTAGCTCTTCCCTGATATCCATAAGTTCCTTCCTGCCTTCAGGTATTTTTTCTATAATTTCAGAAAGGGGAGTACTTTTATTTACTCCCCATGAATCTAAAAGATTTAGCCGCCTTTCTTCCAGTGCTGCCATCTTGCTTACCAGTCCTTCTTCCTCAGCTGTAATATTCTGCAGGGATTTAATTTCATTCTTGACGATTATATCAGTTTTATTATAGGCAATGTCCCTGATAGCCTTAAGCTCCTTAAGCTCTTCCCTCAGTATCTCCATCAGCTCATCCTTAAAAGACATATTCCCACCTCTTAAATCCTCTTATCGAAATCCACTGTTTCCATTATTCTCTCTGCAACGCGCTTTCCATCTACATAATAGGTGCCTGATTTTACCTTTTCCTTCAGCTCTTCTACCTTTTCCCTTCTAATATCTGGCAGCTTATAATATTTTTCCATGGCTATTGTAAAATCCTTTGCTGTGTCCGAGACCTCCAGCTTATCCTCCTTGTTTAAGTTTCTATGCCTATCTATTTTGTTAATCTTTCTATTGAAAAAGACTCCTAATATGTTATCTGTCTTGTTAATTTTCATAAAAAATCACCCCATTTTTCCATCTCAATACTATTATCGGAAAAATGGAGCGATACTTTAATTTTTTTTATTTATTGTATTTCTTGTGCCTGTATGCAACTTTTATTTTTTCCTTGGGTTTTTTGTCCTTATCAACAGGCCTGAGGACTCTTGCTGCCCTTTTTAATTCCCTTTCCATCTCCACCTTGCATTTATCGCAGTACCTTCCCTGTGAAATGGGTTTCCCACACCTTTCGCACTTTAAAAACATGTTGTTTTCCGATCTTATCTCCAGCCTTCCTTCTTTCAGAAACTCTATTATTTTCTTTGAATCCACATTCGTGGCCTTTGAAACCTTCATAACATTGGAATTAGGGTGATCCTCCAGATAATCCTTTACCTTTTGAAAATCCTCTTCATCCTCTTTTCTGCAGTCAATACACAGTTTAAAACCATCATATACATATATTCTGCCGCAGCGGCTACAGTTCCTTATTTCCACAGAAATCACCTCATATCTTCATGCTGGAAGTTATGGCCAATCCATATACTCCTTTGCCCCCACCTTCCATAAGCACCTTGCTTATTTCTTCCATAGTTGCTCCTGTAGTAATTATATCGTCAATTAAAAGTATTTCTTTATCCTTAAAATCCTGAAAACCTACAGCTTTAAACGAGCCTTTTAGGTTCTTCCTTCTCTCCAGCATTCCCAGCCTGCTCTGCTCTCTGGTCATCTTAACTTTTACTATGTTGTTTTTCAACAACGGCTTGTTCAACTTCCTGGATACATATTGAGCCAGAAGCTGGCTTTGGTTGTATCCCCTCTGGGCTAATTTTCTCCTGTGCATTGGAACAAATGCAACCATGTCTATTTTGTCAGAAAGGCCTTTAATGTTTATGCTCTCAAGCAATAGCTCTCCAAAGGCCTTGTAAAGATAGCTTTTTCCTTCATATTTGAAAAGGTGTATGTTTTCCTTTATAAACCTGTTGTATATAACCGAGTAATATGCCTTTCTGAGATAAGGGCCATGGAAATCTATTTCCCTGTGGGCAAATTCAATTAATGTGCTGCAGCTATTGCATATATGCCCTTCTTCACCTTCCATATGGCTCATGCAGAAAAGGCATGTATTTTCCTCCGGAAAGAGGAATTGGCTAAGGCTTTTTAGAAGTCCCATTTTCCCACCTCAAAACATGGCCAGCATGTTTCTTATTTTAATATCCAAACTTGAATACCTTTTGGTGATTCTGTTGTTGTTTACCATCATTCTCAGGTACTTTTCATCCCCTACCAGCACTACCAGCTTTTTTGCCCTTGTAATTGCAGTATACAATAGATTCCTTGTAAGGAGCATTGGAGGCCCCCAGAAAACAGGCATTATTACTACAGGGAATTCACTGCCCTGGCTTTTGTGAACTGTAGTGGCATAGGAAAGCTTCAATTCATCCAGCTGATTGAAGCTGTACTCAACTTCCTTTTCCTCATCAAACAGTATTTTTACAGTCCTCAAATCCTCATCGATTTCCATTATCCTTCCAAAGTCCCCGTTGAACACTCCTTCTCCCTTTTCCTTGACAATTCCTGCCTCCACTATCTCCCATTCAATGGAGTAGTTATTCCTAACCTGCATTACCTTGTCTCCTACCCTGAATATTTCATCCCCTATCTGCTTTTCCGCCTTGGATTTGGATTTAGGGTTGAGAACCTGCTGTAGGTATTTGTTCAGTGAGTTAATGCCCACCTCCCCTTTCTTCATGGGGGTCAGCACCTGTATATCCCTTACCGGGTCCACACCATAGTATTTTGGAAGCCTTTCCGTACAAAGCTGTATTATTTTGTTTACTATGTCCTCCGGGCTATTCCCCCTTATGAAGAAAAAGTCCTTTCCCCTGTTTAATATAGGGTATTCTCCCCTGTTTATCCTGTGGGCATTTAGCACTATGAAGCTTTCTCTTGCCTGACGGAATATTTCATTAAGCTTCACTACCTTTACGGCATTGCTGTTTATTATGTCCCTAAGCACATTTCCAGGGCCTACGGAAGGCAGCTGGTCCACATCTCCTACAAGTATGAGCCTTGTTCCGGGTGCTATTGCCTTAAGAAGGCTGTTCATAAGGAGTATATCCACCATTGAGGCTTCATCTATAATGATCAGGTCTGAATCTATTGGATTATCCTCATTGAGTCCAAATGCCATGTCTTCTTCCAGATATGAGTATTCCAGAAGCCGGTGTATGGTCTTTGCCTCCATGCCTGTGGTTTCAGTCATGCGCTTTGCAGCCCTTCCTGTAGGGGCAGCAAGGCTTACATTGAGCCCTTCCTCCTGGAATATTCTAATAATAGCCTTTATAATCGTTGTCTTTCCCGTCCCCGGCCCGCCGGTTATTACTACAATTCCATTTCTTACGGATTCCTTTATGGCTTCTATCTGCTTATCTGCAAATTTTATGCCTTCCTCCCTTTCAATTCTGGCTATGGCCTTATTTATGTCTATGTTTATGTTGTCCATTTCCACCCGGGACAGCTCTACGATTTTTCTCGCCACATTGTTCTCTGCAACGTGGAATGGGGTGTAGTATATCCTCAGCTCATCTTCATAGTTCATTGTGTGTATTACGCCCTTTACTGCCAGCTCCCTGATGGAATCCTCAATGAGATTATCATCTACTTCCAGTAAATTCTTCGTGCTTTTTACCAGCTCATCCTTTGGCACATACACATGCCCATTGGAGGCATAGGCATTTAGTGTATATCTTATGCCTCCCTCTATCCTGTAGGGTGAATCCCTGCTGATGCCCATGTTCTGTGCAATCTTGTCTGCTGTTTTAAAGCCTATTCCTGTTATGTCCTCTGATAGCCGGTAAGGGTTTTCAGACAATATGTTTATGGTATCCTTTCCATATTTTTTGTATATCTTTATTCCATAGTTGGGAGTAATGCCATACTGCTGCAGGAAAATCATTATCTGCCTCAGTTCTCCCTGCTCCCTGAAGGCCTCCACAATCTTTTCCAGCTTTTTATCTCCTATGCCGTCTATTTCCTTAAGCCTTTCAGGATTATACTGGATTATGTCAAGGGTATCCAATCCAAACCTTTCTACAATCTTCTTTGCCGTTTTAGGCCCTATATGGGGTATGAGGCCTGATGACAGGTATTTTTCTATTCCATTTAATGTGGATGGAACTACAAGGGACACATTGACAATCTCCAGCTGCTCTCCGTAGGTAGGATGGTATACCCATTCACCTTCTGCCCTTAGGGTTTCCCCAATGTTTATTATGGGGATGTATCCCACTATAGTGGCCTTTCCATCGGGAGTATCAAGTACTGCAACAGTATATGTATTGAGTTCATTTCTAAATTTTATCTCCTCTACAATGCCTTCTATGGTTAACAAATGAATTCTCCTCTTCTTTTTGTTTAGAATTATTATACCATATTATTCTATTTTATAGACTCCCTTATCCTCAATATCTCACTTATGATGAGGGCCACATCCCCCTTGGTTGCAGGCCTGTCGTATTCCCCCATATAGCTGTCATATGCTTTTATATGCCTTGTGCTGTTCTTCAGAAGCCTTTTTATTATACTGCCGTTTTTTATATGCTTGTTGACAGTATCCATTGAATTCAGGCATTCCACAATATGGTTCCCCCTAAGGTGAATAATGGTTTTATCCTTTCCTTCTGTTACCCTTTCTATATACTTTATATTTACATACCCTATGGAGCCGTCATTTCTCAATATGGGCTTTCTGACCTTCAAAGGTATGAATATGTTTTCTCCGTCCAGGGGTACAGGTATAAGGTTCTTTACATTTAAAAGGTTTCCGTAATACCTCTTTATGGACTTCAGATCTATGAAATAAAACCTGCTTAACCTCATTAGCATTGTATTTACCCTTTTATCAAACTCATGCCTTTCCCCTTCAAAGGTCAGTATACATGAGCAATTGCCTTTCATTGGGATATATACGGGAAGGATAGCCATTATTCCCTGTGATATGATTTTCTCCAGTTCCATAAAATCCCCTCCTTGACCTATTGTATCAGAACATATGTTCGATGTCAAGAAGGGGATGATTGTGGTGCTTCTAAATCTTGGAGTGGAGGCTTGTTCTTTGCTATATACATATATATCAGTTAAAATATTGCATATTTGCAAAGATAAGAGCCGACTTCGGAAAGATTTGATGAAACATCCGACTAAAGAAAAAAACGCTTAGGCTGCATTTTAGCGAAGCGATTATGCAGCCTGTTTTTTTCTGTGTCGTGATGTTTCACAAATCTTGGAGTGGAGGCTCGTTCTTTGCTATATGCAATATACACTCTAGAGTAAATAGCACTGTGTCTATTAGGACTTTATACTTGCAATAACCCTGGACAGCTCATTTATGCTTTCCGTAAGCTGATTCAGCTTCCCTTCTATCCTCACAAGAAGGTATATGGATATGACTATGGGAAAGCCTAAATTGGCTATGTGGGTATATATCTCTTCCATGTTCGCCCTCCTTTCAGTGTTTTAAAAGGCTTCCTATCCATTTGATAGAATAGGAAGCCTTTTTATTAGAATTCCATATCCTGTACAGTTGTGGTGATGAGCCTTGCTGAATTTGCTGATACTATGTCCCCTGAGGCAGTAAAGAACACATTTCTTGCAACTATTTCATCCATTACAGTCTTTATTTCCTCTCCTGTTATGCCTTCTCTGGGGTTATCTATTGTAATCCTGAACTTTTTGCCTGCAGAATCCAGGAATTCCATCTCCAGCCTTGCGCTTTCCATACCGTCACCTCCTTGTTATATAGTAAAGGGGAACAATTATTCTTCTACAAGTTCGATTTCCTCAAGCTTCTTAACCTTCAGCAAAGGCAGTGCCTGAAGGCTTGATAAGGACTGGGCTACTTCGTACAGGTCCTCGCTCGTTGCATCAGTTTTTACCTTATTAAAGGTCTTTGATTTAATAACCTGTCTGTTTCCGTCAAATCCTCCGTCCAGTTCAAGTTTAAGCCTTACGTTGTTTTTTACATCTGTAACTGCCATATTATCACCTCCTTCTACCCTTTATATAGAAGAAGGCAGGTTATTTTACCATTTGGCTTTTCAGCTTTCTTAAGGCATTTGTTTTTGTGTTTACTGCAGTCCTGTAGGATATTCCCATGTTTTTGGCAATTTCCCCTATGGGGATGTTCCTTGCATAGAAATCCAATATAACCCTCTTCTGCCTGGGAGTAAGGGTTTTAAGGGATTTCAGGAGAGCTGTATACTCCTCATTTTCGATAATAATATTCAGCGGATCCTCTTCATCCCCTATTAGGAAATCCATAAGCTCCCCGTCTTTCATGTCTTTCAGAGGTTCATTTAGCGAGACCGTTTTCCTTTCCCTGTGCTTATTTAAATAATGGTATTTAAGCATTGCCTTGATGTATCCCAGAAGCTTAACTCCCTTTTCAGGGTCGTAGTCTTTTATACATCTAAGTATTACCTCATAGCCTTCCTGCATCAGGTCCTCATGGTCTTTTTTCACATTGTAATACCTTCTTATGGAGCCTGCAACCAGAGGGGCAAGCTTTTCAAGGAATGTTTCCCTTGCACTCATATCGCCTTCTTTTGCCCTTTCATAAAGCTTTTCTATTTCCCTATACATATATCCTCCCATTTGTGCAAGGCGCCTTGCAGATTACCCGGGCAGTATTATTGTAGGCTATAGGGCGAAAAATGAAAAAATCTGACTTATATGTTCTCTTTCCTTGAGTTGGAATTTGTCGCTGAAAAATAAAAGGAGTAAAGGCATTTCTTGCCTTTGACTCCAGAGAAATTGTGCAGAACCTTATAATCCTAATTAACTTTTTTTGAGCTAGATAATCTTATACGCAGTGTCGATTATTGCACTATAACTCCTTATTGCTTCTATTCTACAACAAAATAATTTTCTCTAATTTGTAATAATTTCAAAGAAATTATGCTTATTTGTAATACATCGACAATATTTCCCAGGACATATCCCAGACAGTATTGGAAAACTACGAAATTTGGATGATGATGTAAGTGAAGCACTTCCACTAATTAGCTACGCTTATTGAAGTGGAAGTTTCTTAAGACAACAGAACCGTCCCTCTGTCTTACTGTCTTATAGCTGCTTCTAGCTGGATTTTATTTTATCCTCATAAAATACCTTAAAATCAGATTTCATGGCTTTTTCATCTATATATCTTGCTTTATAATCTTTCAATAACTCAAAGAACTTTCCACTCAATAGCAGTATAGCTATTACATTGATAAAAGTAGGCACACCTGAAGCAATATCTCCCAGCAGCCAGACTTCAGCACCTGGCATTTCCTTTAATACTGCAATAACAACTATTAAAAATCCAGGTATTGGATATACTGCTCTGAATACTTTAAAAGCCATTTCTTTTGCTCTGGTCCTATCTCCAAACAAATGCCTAATTAATACTTCAAAATATGCATACCATCCACCAGTTGTGGATAATCCAAATAAAAACACTGAAATTGCAACTATTACCCTGCCTAGAGCTCCTGTACCTATTTCAAATGCGCTTAATGTCAATGTGGCTCCATCCATTCCAGAGCTCCACTGCCCAGTGATTATTATTACTAAGGCTGTAATGGAACAAACTATGATAGTATCAACAAATACTTCAAATGCTCCCCACAAGCCTTGTTTTATTGGGTGGTCAATTTTAGCACTGGCATGAATCATTGGAGAAGTTCCCCAGCCAGCTTCATTGCTGAAAACTGAACGTGCTATTCCATTGCGTATAGCCATTGATACAGCAGCTCCTGAAAACCCGCCTATTGCAGCAGTGCCATTAAATGCCCCTTTGAAGATTAAGCCTAATGCATTGGGTAAACTGGATATATTCTTTAAAATAATAAACAGGCCACCTAAAATATAGAATAAGCACATAAAGGGTACTAATATGGAAGAAACCTTTCCTAGCCAGGGTATTCCTCCCACGGTAATTACGTAAGACAATATCAGATATACAGCACTTACTGCCAGCATATTAATATTGAAAGTGCTGCTGACTGCCTCAGAAACTGTATAATTCTGCATTGTAAATATAACAGACGAGAAGATGCCTATTCCAAATATAAATGCCATTAGCCACCACAGCCTGAAGTTTTTCTCTACTCCAAGGCCCTTTTGCATGTAATAGGTAGGCCCTCCATAGTTTTCTCCTTTTTCATCTTTGGAGCGATAATATACAGCCAATGAAACTTCCACCATTTTAATCAGCATACCAAATAGTGCTGCTACCCACATCCAGAATGTGGCTCCAGGACCTCCAACTGCTATTGCAGTTGCTACTCCTCCAATATTCCCTGTGCCTACAGCACCACCAATAGCTATACTTACAGCTTCCAATGGAGAAACAACGCCTTCTCCTTTTTCTGCATCGTCCTTATTTTTACCAAATAGATTTCCAAAAGTTTTCTTCAAAATATGTCCAAAATACTTAAATTGAAAAAACTTTGAACCTATTGTGAAGAAAATTCCTGCAAATAATATGGTTACGATTAGTGGCAATCCCCACAGGAACTCGGAAAACTTCTGCAAAAAATACATTATACATCTCCTTCCCATAAGAATATATTTTCCCCTCTAATACCAGACTTTTCTGAAGCATATCCATACCCCGCATCCTAAGCAGTGCTACTTTTGGGTTTCCTCGTAGCAGATTAGCGCCATTTCCCTTAATGCATTTTCTGCCTTTATTACATCAGTTTCATTGGAGGCAAAGCAGAATATAAATGGATTTTTTCCATAGATAATGCCAACATCATGAGCAATCCCCTTATCTTCCCCTGTTTTATGCGCTATTACCAGGTTATCAGGAAGCAGGTATGGAATTTTATGGTTTATTCTCTGCAGCTTTAACACCCTTAACATCTCCTGGCTTATGGATGGCGATATTAATTCCTTTTTATAGGCTTTTTCAAGCAGGTATCCCATTTCGTAAGGCGTAATGTAGTTTTCCTTGCCTTTCCTCTGTTCTTCTTCATCGAATAGCAACCTGTTCAGCTTTGTAGCTCTGCAGCCCAGCTCTTTTATTGTGTTGTTTATGTTATCAATTCCGGCAATTCTAATTAGCATGTTTGTAGCAGTATTATCGCTGTGTATTATCATAAGGGTATAGAGGTCTTTTACTGTTACCTTTAGTCCGTCATGCATGTAAGTTAATGCTCCACAGGAAGGCATCTTATCCTGCTCTTTAACCTCCACTAAATCATCTTCTTTAAGTTTCCCTTCTTCAATTTGCCTTAACACTTCAATGAGAATAGGTATCTTTATGACGCTTGCGGCAATAAAGGGTTCATTTTCATTAAATCCTATGGTTTCTCCTGTTTTTAGGTTTTTATAATAAAAGCCTGCTTTCCCGGGAACATCTTTTAATAGTAATTCCAGTCTGTTCTTTAGCATATAATCACCTCCATATTCATGATTTTGCTATAAATCTACCCAGGTTGTGATTTCTGATAATATTGTTTTCCAGTGCTATTTTCCCGTTTATAATTACATATTTGATTCCATCCGGTGGAAGCACTGGATTATCAAAAGTGGCATTATCCTTAATTGTGTTGTAATCAAATATTGTAATATCCGCATCAGCTCCAATGCTCAGCGTCCCTTTGTTTATACCAAATCTTTTGGCAGGAAGTACCGTCATCTTTTCAATGGCCTGATACAAGGTAAGTATTTTTTTATTCTTTACATATTCGTATATTACTCTTGGGAAAGTTCCTGCAGCTCTTGGATGCCCCTGATTATGATGAAGTATGCCATCGCTTGCTATAAATACATTTGGATGTGCAATTGCCTTATCTACTTCATCCTCTCTCATAACATGGGCTACAGTCAGGGTATCAGGCGCTTTTTCCCTTAATTCTCTAAATATCTTCTCTGTACACCTTTGTCCCTTATATTTACCTTCACAAATCTCAATGCTTTCGTAATCCGTATTGTATCTTTGCAGAAATCCATCATCATAAGTAGTTTCCCCTATTTTGGTACTAAATGCGCTATAGGGATAGCAGTCCATTGCAATGTCAATTCCATGTGAACAATAACAGTCTACAAAAGACAGAAACTCATCCATCTGCCCATATGCAGCCATGCTTCCTATATGGGAAATCTGTATAGGTATGCCTAATTCCCTGCCAATACTTATGAACTCCTCTGCAGCTTCTATTACATTGGCAGCATCATCCCTTATATGGGCAGATACTATTTTGTTATCCTTTTTGCATGCTGAAGAGATCTCCATAAGCTCTTCCCTGTTTAATCCAGGTATGTACCTAATGCCAAATGATAATCCCAACAGCCCTATTTCAAGAAGCTCTTCAGCCTTTTTTTTCATTTTCTTTATCTTAATGGGATCTGCATTTTTATATTTGTCATTTACATTTTCCATCTTCCTCAATATTCCATGGGGAAGAAGCAATCCCAGATTGACTGGTATTCCCTTTGTATTTACAGCCTCAATATACTGATGAATATTGTCAGGACCAATGCCGCAGTTGCCTCCTATAGCTGTCGTAACTCCCATTTTGAGCATACATTCAAATATGCCTATTTCAAATCTGTCTTTCTCTGCATTATACGGGTCCTCATGCATATGGCAGTCGATAAATCCAGGCGTAACTATTAATCCTTCAGCATCTATAACTGTATCCCCTTCTAAAGATTTCCTTGAAATTTCCGCAATCCTGCCATTATCAATTGCTATGTTTAGATAGGATTGGATTCTGTTAGCTGGGTCTATAACAAATCCATTATTGATTACAGTCCTTCCCATTTTTTCACTTCCTTATATAATCTTTAACACAAATCTATTTCATTATATTAACTGTATTTCATTTTTATAATATCTTTATCGGGGTTTTAAGCTGAAATGTTTACTTGAAACTTTACAGCAAAAAAGGCTCAAAAAAAGATGCATGGCTTCTGTACAGAAACCATGCACCGCCTTCTGAAATAAGACAACAGAACCGTCCCTCTGTCTTATTCAAATGCTTCCTTTCTCAGTATTTCTGCCTTGTCAGTTCTCTCCCATGGCAGGTCCAGGTCCTCTCTTCCAAAATGGCCATAGGCTGCTGTCTGCCTGTATATTGGCCTCTTCAGGTCCAGGTCCCTTATAATTGCTGCAGGCCTCAGGTCAAAATGCCTGCGCACCAGCTCCTCTATTTTCTCATTTGGTATCTTTCCGGTGCCAAATGTATCCACATACAGGGATAAAGGCCTTGCGACCCCTATGGCATAGGCTATTCCTATTTCACATTTGTCTGCCAGCCCTGCTGCAACAATGTTTTTAGCCACATATCTGGCTGCATAGCTGGCTGACCTGTCTACCTTTGTTGGATCCTTTCCTGAGAAGGCTCCTCCTCCATGCCTTGCATATCCTCCGTATGTATCTACGATTATCTTCCTTCCTGTAAGGCCTGAGTCCCCCATTGGTCCTCCAATTACAAATCTGCCAGTTGGGTTTATATAGTATTTGGTATCGTGGTCAATCATATTGTGAGGAACTACTTTCATGATTACATTTTCCATTATGTCCCTCTTTATTGTGGCAAGGTCCACATCGGGGCTGTGCTGTGTAGAAACTACTATATTCTCAATCCTTACAGGCTTTCCGTCAATATATTCCACTGTAACCTGAGTCTTCCCATCTGGCCTTAAATAGTCCAAAGTGCCGTTCTTCCTCACATCTGCCAGGCGCTTTGCAAGCTTATGGGCCAATGATATGGGCAGTGGCATCAATTCTTTGGTTTCATTGCATGCAAACCCAAACATCATGCCCTGGTCTCCGGCACCTACTCTGTCAAGCTCATCAACTTTTCCTTCCTTATGCTCCAGGGCTTCATTCACTCCCAGGGCTATGTCAGGTGACTGCTCATTGATGGATGTAATTACAGCACAGGTATCTGCATCAAATCCGTATTTTGCCCTTGTATATCCTATTTCCTCTACAGTCCTTCTTACAACCTTAGGAATATCCACATAGCATTTTGTTGTTATCTCTCCAATTACCAGCACCAGCCCTGTTGTAACAGCAGTTTCACAAGCTACTCTGGCATCGGGGTCCTTTTCCAGTATCTCATCAAGTATGGCATCTGAAATGGCATCGCATACCTTGTCAGGATGCCCTTCTGTAACTGATTCTGATGTAAACAGCCATCGTTTCATTAAAAACCCTCCTCTATCGTTTGTTACTTTATTTATTCTTGACTAAATCTCACCCGTTTATAATAAAAAAACCTCTTCCAAAAGGAAAAGGCTGCACAATTGAACCTCATCTTTCAGAATCAACGTTCTGTGGGACTTAGCACCTTGTATTAAACAGGTTGCCGGGTTTCACTGGGCCCATTCCCTCCACCACTCTTGATAAGGCATCAAGATTTATATTCAATTTACCTTACATATTGTAGCATAATGGGATATATTAGTCAAATATGTATTGCATTATTTATAAAAAAATAGAATTACTTCGATTTTGTGAGAAATCACTAGAAATATAAACGTATATTAAATAATTGGTTTATATCCGACATATTCCGCTTAATTTTATATGTTGCAAATATAACTCATATATCGTATACTATAAAAGTGTTCAGCAAGAAAGAAATATCGGGGTGTGGCGCAGTTTGGGAGCGCGCGTGGTTTGGGACCATGAGGTCGGAGGTTCGAATCCTCTCACCCCGACCACAGTTAAAAGAAGGATTGAAATTCAATCCTTCTTTTTTTATTCCCTCAATTCAAATAAGACAAAAAGACCAATCCCCTGTCTTATTTGAATTGTCATACACTTGTTAATGCTTTGTAATATTATTGTAACCTTATTGATACATTTAAATTATATAATAATGTTGTCAATGGAAATTATAGAGGAATTTGGAAAGGAGGTATTAATAATCTTTTTTGAAGGCGAATGGCATTTACTAGTTATTTTTTAGGTGAGGTGGTTATATTTGAAGACGTATTTTAAGAAAATCTTTTTTAGCTTTTTGCTGTTGTTTGTTTTTATTACCTCAGTAATCCCAGCAGCTGTTTCAGCAGTGGACATGCCCTATGTCATATATGAAACAAGCCATTCAAAATACATAGGCTCTGGAATAAAATATGAAAACATAAAGAAGTTTACTTCACAGGGCTGGTGGAATATTAACCTTGTAAGGATTGATTTAACCAATGAATATGCTGAAGTAAAAGGGCTTTTCAACGATAGCGGCATATCAAACAGGGATACTGTAAGCAATATGGTTACAAGGAGCAATGCTGTAGCAGGTATAAACGGAGATTTTTTCAACTACAGCCCAATACCCCATCCTATGGGAACCCTTATTGAAAACGGAGAGATAATTTCATCTCCAATAGAAAGAGCCTATGCTTTGCCTACTTTCTATTTGGATATTTACAACAATCCAGATATAGCCTTCTTCGATAGAAGCATGAAGATTACTTCCCTTGAATCTGGAAAAAGCGTAAATATTAGCCTTATAAACAAGGCTTCAGATATGAATATGGTAACGTTGTTAAATAAGAACTGGGGAAGCAAATCCTTTGGTAATAAGTACAACGATGCAACCAATGGAGAAATGGTTGAAATGGTAGTTGTAGACGATGTTGTAAAGGAAATAAGGATAGGTAAGGAAGCTGTAAATATTCCTGAAAACGGATATGTAATATGTGTCAGGGGAAGTAGAAAGGAACCTTTACTTGAAAACTTCAAAGTTGGAGATAGAGTTAAGCTGGAATTAGGCACTACTCCAAACTTGGAAAATATAAAATTTGCCATAGGCGGAGGAAGCATTATTCTAAAGGATGGACAAGTTACAAATACAAATATTAATATTGCAGGTAATCAGCCACGTACAGGAATTGGAATTTCCAAGGATGGAAAGGAGCTTATACTTGCAACTATAGATGGTAGAAACACTTCCTATATAGGTGTAACCCAGGAAGTATTCGGAGAAATATTAAAGAGCCTTGGAGCATATAATGCCATAAATCTAGATGGTGGTGGCTCCACTACTATGGCAATCAAACCATTAGATAAACAGGTTTCAGAAGTTGTAAACAAGCCTTCTGAAGGTACAGAACGAAAAGTAGTAGATGGTGTTGGTGTATTTTCCAATGCACCTAAAGGGGAGCTATCCTATATAGAAGTTGAAACAGATGAAAATAATATGTTCCCAAATACCACAAGAAAATTTACTGTAAAGGGATATGACCAGTATCACAATCCTGTAGAAATTGACCAAAGCAAGGTAGAATTAACTGCAATTGGCCTTAATGGAGAAATAGATGGAAATAAATTTAAAGCCCTTTCACCTGGCAAGGGAGTTATACTGGCCAAATACGAAGGACTAAAGGCCTCTATAGAAATAAGAGTCTTTGATGAAGTTGAAAGCCTTATACTGCCCATTACAAAATTCCATTTACACCCAAACAGTAAAAAAACCATAGGAAATATATACGGAATGGATAAAAATGGGCATAAAGCAGGCATATATAAAGAGGATATAGAATGGACTGTATTAGGAAATATAGGAAACATTGAAAATGGAATATTCTATAGCAATGAAAATATGGGCTCTGGCGCAATAACCCTTAAGTTAGGAAAAGCTGTAAACAGTATGCTTGTATCCGTTGGAAGTAGCGAAGGAACTGCTATAGAAGGATTTGAAGACATAAGTAAATTCGATACAGTAGTATATCCTAATTTTGTTCAAGGAAGTATAAAATTAAGCAATGAAGCCAAGGAAGGAAATAACAGTCTTAGTATAAAATATGACCTTACTAAAGGAGAAGTAAGCCGTGCATTCTATGTAAGATTCTTATCAGGTGGAAAAATAGGACTACCCTTAGAGGGAACTCCAAATAAGCTTTCTCTATGGGTAAAAGGCGATGGAAAAGGTGCTTGGCTAAGGGCTAAAATTGTAGATGCAAAAGGTAACAGCTATAATCTAAGCTTAAAGAGATTCCTGGATTTTACAGATTGGCAGAAGGTTGAGACTTTAATACCAGAGGAGGTAACTTATCCAATAACATTAGAAAGAATATATGTTGTAGAAATTGACATTGATAAGAAATATTCAGGAGAAATACTCATAGATGGATTGCAAGCTCACTATCCACCTAAATACGATGAAAAAATAGCACCTAATGCAACTAAGGTTGTGGATGAGAAAAATGTAAAATCTGTTAAGCCTGAATCAGGACTTTCTTTAATCGTAACAAGGCTTCCTGAAATATCAAAGGAATTAAATGAAGACGTAAAATCAGCCATTAACAATAGGTTGAGCCAAATAACAAAAGGCTATAATTTGGGTCTAGTAATAGGCAAGAAGGACTCTGAACTAAATAAGAGCATCAGCTCAAATAATGTCATAAATATTGGATACCCATATGTAAATCATAGATACGAAAATATGCTTATTATCGATGCAAGCAGTATCAAAGGAGGTTTAAGACCTACCAACCCTCAACAGTGGATATGGCTTAAAAATGGATTAAGCACTACAGATAAGGACCACATAATAATGTTTTTAAATACTCCAATATTTGGACAAGCAGGATTTAAGGATTCTCTTGAAGCAGACCTTCTTCACAATACCCTTGTAGAATACTATGAAAAGGGAAAAACCGTCTGGGTAATATTCCCTGGAAGTGAAACTAAGGTAGAACTAAAGGATGGAGTAAGATATATTCAGCTTAACAATAAGGCTGTAAATAGTCTGGAAGAAATAAAATATATGAATTCCATAGAGTTCATAATAAATGGTGCTGAAATAACTTATCAAATACATTAAATATCCCAATTTAAAAGGCGGCTAATGCCGCCTTTTTCTTATGAAATATAATACATAACTCCAACTGTTAATATGGTAATTATAATTGCTATAATACTATAGACTAACCTTCGAAACATAATATCACTCCCTTAACTGTTAATATTATTAACAATTAAGGGAGATTTAAACCTAAAAACATCATTTATTATAGCTTTATATACCCTTGTTTAAACTGCTCATATAGCATCTTTGCTAATCCCAGTCCATCTCCCTTATTGGATACTTCCTTTGAAAGCTCTTCATAGTACATATCCTCAAATATTTCAGTTCCTGTATCCTTAGGGATTAGTCCACCGTCAGGTATGGTTTTTCTCATTTCCTTGAATACCATATTTAAAAATATGGACTCAAATTCCTTACATACCTCCATTAATTCAGTATCATCCTTATTCCTGTTTGCCGATTCCGCCTTTGTCTCAAATAGAGAAAGCTTATCATAGAATCCCATATTGTCTATTTCCATAATAACACCTCAATTATCTCTTAAGGTTGTTTACCAATTGCAGCATTTCATCTGATGTAAGTATTGCCTTTGAGCTGATTTCATAAGCTCTTTGGGCTGATATCATCTTTACCATCTCGTCTACTATCTTCACATTTGAAGCTTCCAGATATCCTTGTATTATTCTCATATCCATGTCCTCTGCATCAATTGGTATTTCCTCTCCTGAAGAAGGGGTTTGGCTATATAGATTGGCACCTTCAGATAACAATCCATCAGGATTTGGAAACTGTACTACTTTTAGCCTTGCTATATCAACAATCTCACCATCTTCGTCAACTCCTGTTATATATCCCATTTCATCTATACTAATATCTGTTATGCCATTTTCTATATATATTTCATTATCATCCTCATCCAATACTATGTATCCCTCACTGGTTACAAGCATTTTTTCATCATAGTCTACACTTAGCTTAAAGCTTCCATCTCTTGTATATCTGATTTCTCCATTTGGAAGCATTACTGAAAAGAATCCATCTCCATCAATAGCTAAATCATAGGTTCCGTTTGTTTCAATTAAACTGCCCTGTGAAAAATCCTTCCTGGTTGCACTGGTCATAACTCCATGACCTACCTGCAGATTTATGGGGCTTCCTTCTTCATCAACTTGATTGTTCCTTTTTAGGGTTGAATATAATAAATCCTTAAACTCCGCCCTTTGGGCTTTATAAGATGTAGTATTTACATTAGCCAGATTGTTTGCAATGGTATCTATATTAAACTGTTGTGCCTTCATTCCTGTTGCTGCAGTCCATAGCGCTCTCAAACTAATCCACCTCCTATATCCTTCCTATTTCATTTACAGCCTTCTCCAGCATCTCATCCTGCATTCTTATTAACTTCTGACTAGTTTCGAATTCTCTTAGAAGACTTATCATCTCTACCATTTCATCAATTGCATTTACATTGGATCCTTCCAGATATCCCTGTAGCACTTTTCCTTCATATGGTACCTCTTCTGGTTCAACACCTTCTGCCATAGAATACAGGTTATCTCCTATTTTTCTTAAAAATTCTCTGTTTTCCAAATCCACTACATCCAGTGTTCCTGCTATATTTCCATCAACTAATACCTGCCCATTTTCCAATATTGAAACCGTATTTCCATTAATGTATATAGGTCCATTTAATCCCTGCACAATCTCTCCATTTGCTGTAACAAGCTGATTTTCAGCTACTACAAAGGAACCATCCCTAGTATAATATGTATTTCCATCTTCATCCATAACTTTAAAGAATCCAGACTGATTTAATGCTAAATCATAGGTTCCTCCAGTTTCTATTAACTCTCCCTGGGTAAAATCTGTAACTACCTTTTTAAAGTTTACTCCTGCACTCATAGTACCTATTACATAGGCAGATGGATAATAAATGCTTGTCTCTAAAAGCCCCTGAATGTCTCCACCTTGCGCCTGCAGAGGATTTCCGTTTCCATCCAATATATAGTTCTCATTATCTGTATTTAAGTCATCTCTTCCATCTCTATAATAGGTCCTTAAAAAGCCATCTTCATCTATAGTAAAGCGAACTTCCTTTACATAGCTATTTCCTTCAGGAGTAGATATTGTAAAATATCCATTATCTGTTCTAGCAATATAGGTTTGTCCATTTACCTGATAAGTTATATTGCTCTGATTTCCTAATGTTGTATTTAGGCTTGTTCCATTAATCTTTGACAATAACCTTTCTGCAAAGCTTTCAACTAAGGATATGTCCTTTTTATATGCTGTGGTATTTATATTAGCCAAATTATTTGATAAAACTTCCATTCTCTTCTCATTGGCCAACAATGAGGTTGCTCCTATATATAGTCCTCTATTCAATTGAACTCTCCTTCCTTTGGACCAAATATTAACTCTTTTTATATATCGACGTATCAACTAAAATCTTTAGCGAATATTTGATCTTATTGAATCGGAATCAACTGAATCAGAATCAAGATATTTAATCCAGTCCAATGCTCTACCTGTCCCCACTGCAACTGCACTTATTGGGTCATCAACTACAAATGTATCTATACCAGTTTTCTCCATAATAAGCTTAGATAATCCATTAAGCAATGCTCCTCCACCTGTCATGTATATTCCCTTATTTCCTATATCCGCTGCAAGCTCTGGTGGAGTCCTCTCCAATACGCTATGTACTGTTTCAACAATTTGGGATACTGTTTCCTCCAATGCTTCTAGCATTTCACTTGATGCAACTTTAATTGTTCTTGGAAGTCCTGTCATTAGATTTCTTCCCCTTATTTCCATATATACTTCCTTTTCTCTTGGATAAGCTGTTCCAATATTCATCTTTAATTCTTCTGCAGTTCTCTCTCCAATCATCATATTGTGCTTCTTTCTAATATACCTTATTATGGCTTCATTGCATTCATCTCCTGCAACCTTTATCGATTTACTGACAACAATACCTCCTAAGGATATTACTGCTACGTCTGTTGTTCCTCCACCAATATCTACTATCATATTTCCATTAGGCTGAGTAATATCTATTCCTGCTCCAATAGCTGCTGCAATAGGCTCCTCAATAAGAAAGGTTTTCCTGGCTCCTGCTTGGTTACTGGCTTCAAGTACTGCTCTCTTTTCAACTTCAGTTATTCCACTGGGCACACATATTATTGCTCTTGGCTTAAATAGCATCTTTCCTATTGTTTTGGAAAAGAAATATTTCAACATTCTCTCCGTTATATCAAAATCAGATATGACCCCATCTTTCATAGGTCTTATAGCTACTATATTACCAGGGGTTCTTCCAAGCATTCTCTTTGCTTCTTCACCAACAGCCAATATTTTATTGGTATTGTTATCAATAGCCACTACAGATGGCTCATTAAGTACTATTCCCTTTCCTTTGACGTAGACAAGTATGCTGGCAGTTCCCAAATCTATACCTATATCCGTTCTGAAAGTCACCATAACCATCGCCCCCTTGAATTACTCTATATAATTATAAATTATATCATAGATTTCCAGTATTTTCCCCAAAAAAATTGTTAAGGCAGAAGATTTTCTCCTGCCTTAAGCTATCCAAAACCAAAAGGTCCATAAAAGGAGGTAAGCTCCTTATACCTGGACCATTAATCGTTAATCGCTTTGTATTTTAACTTCGTTGCTTTTCCTCCCCTTATATGCCTTTCAGCTTTGTTTTGATCCAGCACCTGTTTTACCATTGTTGCTATAAGAGGGTTTATCTTAGGAAGTCTCTCTGTTACATCCTTGTGTACTGTACTCTTACTCACTCCAAAAACACCTGCTGCCTGTCTTACAGTTGCTCTTTCGCTAATTATGTATTTTGCAATTTCCAATGCTCTTTCTTCTATATAATCTTTCAATAAGGTCTACCCCCTTTGGACTTTATTGGGTTTCTAATCTTTCTAAATATTTATGCATTTTGCCTTCTTATTAGAACAAATATATTAATTTGAATACATAAAGGATGGCAGATATATATTTGGATTGATGCTTATCCCATCTTCAATTATTTCAAAATGCAAATGGGCATCCATCATCATCTCAACTGGTGCTGGCTTTCCTATTCTGCCAATTACATCTCCTTTATTAACTGTAACTCCTTCTGCAATTAGTCCATCCTCTGATAGGCCTGCATATTTTGTCAGCAAGTTGTCTCCATGGGATAAAATCACTACTATTCCCCAGAGAGGATCTTCATATACTTCCTGTACTGTACCAGACAATGCTGCCATGACCTGTGTTCCTTCTGATGCCATTATGTCTACTCCCTTATGAGCTGTCCATTCATCCAGAGTTTCTGAATAGATTAAATTATCATCTGTATAGTCTGTACCAATACTGCCTATGACTGGAGCAATCATTTCTACTCTTTCATTGGATTCTTCCAGTGTATTAACAGGGGTATATTCATATTCATCATCTACTATAGTCATTTCATCATCTAATGCTGCCACTTCATCTGCCTCTTCATTCTCTGCTGTTTCATCTACAATCTCTTCTACATCTTTCACATCTTCAATTTTTGCTATTTCTATTGAATCTTCCTCTTCCTCATCCTCTTTAAGTATTATTAAATCTTCTCCCTTCTGAGACTTGTCTGATATATTTTTCAGGTTGCCTTTAGAGGCTATTACAGCAGCTATAGCTACAATACATACACAGATAAATAAAATAATATAAAATCCATCTTTCTCAAAGAACTTGGAAAACTTCTTTCCCATTCCCCCACCTCCAGTATGTAGTATTTCCACATTTAACTATTTAATACATAAGACCCTAATTTTTTTAAATAAAAAAACGGGTATTCACCCGTTATGTGTCTCCCCACAAACCAATTTCAACACCAGTGTAGTAATGCTTAAGTATTTCCTCATAGTCCTTTCCGTTTTTGGCCATTCCATTAGCCCCCCACTGGCTCATTCCTACACCATGGCCATATCCTATGGTCTCTATATCAACTATATTGGTTCTTGGATTGAAGTATATTTTAAAATTTGTAGAGTTCAATTCGAATAGTTCCCTTATTTCTCTTCCATCTATAACAGTACCATTTATTGATATCTTCTTTACCCTTCCACTTTCAGTCCTCTCCACTAGCTTTATCTTATCCTGTATATTGTCCTTTGTCACATTTGCATTAGGGTATTTTTTATTTATCTTATCAATAAACTCATCTCCAGTCATAGTCACTATTGTCTTATATCTTGGTGCATCCTCTTCATACTGGCTTTCTACAGATTTCAAATAAGGCAGATCCACAGCAAATACATCTATAGCATCCTCTGTCATTCCACCGCTTGTAGAATGATACAATGCCTCTATTACCTCACCTCTATAATAGAGCACCTGACTTTTTGTAGACTCCACAGCCTCTTCGATTTTCCCCCAGTATTTTCCTTCCCAGTCACTGGAATGAATACTTCTTAATTCATCCAAAGTCAGATAGGCCTGACAGTGTATGCCTGTACAAAGGGGCGCCTCAGGATGGTCTGGATGTCCATTTGGATACTTTAGGAACCTGTTTATTGCATATGTTCTGCTTGCTACAGCTTGTGCCTTCAATGCCTCTATATGGAATTCTGCTGGCATCTCTGCAGCTACAACTCCCTTTATGTATTCCTCAAGGGGCATTTCTCTTACCTGCTGAGTTCTGGTATCATAAACCTTAATATTGCCATCAAACTCATGCACCTTTTCTTCAACTTTTGAAGTATTTTCCTTATATTCCCTTTTATCAGACTCCTTGGGAACAAAATTAAAGCTTTTTACTATTAGTGCCGGTATAATTATTGTTATTATTAAAATAATTCCAGTATATATACAGAACTTTTTCATTTCTTCCCCCTCTTAACTTTTGTATACATACAATATAGTATGCTTAAAGAGGAGAAATTATAACAAAATAAAAGGGGTGGCATTTAGCCACCCTGTCTATAGAATGGACCAGCACATATGCTGATCTCGGGATTTACAGCAAAATATGCTGTTAAATCCTCCTTATCTTTGCACCCAATTTTGCAAACTTTTCCTCCATATTTTCATATCCTCTGTCTATATGATGGATATCTCCAATTTCCGTAATCCCATCAGAAACCAATCCAGCCAATACAAGTGCTGCACCTGCCCTTAGGTCTGTTGCCTTAACAGGAGCTGCCATAAGGCTTTCAACTCCCTGAATAATTGCAGACCTGCCATCAATTTTAATATCAGCACCCATTCTCTTTAGCTCATCTACATGCATAAACCTGTTCTCAAAAACTGTTTCTATTATAACACTTGTCCCTTTGGAGACACTCATTAGAGCCATAAACTGCGCTTGCATATCTGTTGGAAAACCAGGATATGGAAGAGTCTTAATATCTACTGCCTTAGGTCTACCATTTCCAATTACTCTTACCTTATCCTCATTGTCATTTTCAATTACTTCGCATCCAGCTTCTCTAAGCTTTGCAATTATTGGCTTTATATGGCTTGATATAACATTTTCTACTGTTACATCGCCCTTGGTAATAGCTGCAGCCACCATAAAAGTTCCTGCCTCTATTCTGTCTGGAATAATTGAATGAGAAGCTCCACCAAGCTTCTTGACACCCTTAATCCTGATGCTGCTAGTACCAGCTCCTTTAATATCTGCACCAAGCTTATTCAAAAAGTTTGATAAATCCACTATTTCAGGCTCCATCGCAGCATTGTCTATTATGGTTTCTCCCTCTGCCATTACAGCTGCCATCATTATGTTTTCAGTAGCTCCAACACTTGGAAAGTCTAAGTATATTCTATCTCCTACAAGTTTCTCTGCATAAGCGCCAATATTTCCATGGTTTACATCTATTTCAGCTCCAAGAGCTCGAAATCCTTTTAAATGCAGGTCTATTGGTCTTGTTCCAATAGCACAGCCTCCAGGCAATGATGTTTTTGTCTTACCCAATCGGGTCAGTAAAGGTCCCATCACCAGAAAAGAAGCCCTCATTTTGCTCATTAACTCATAAGGTGTCTCATAATTATTAATATCTTTAGAATTAATCCTTATAATTCCCTTATCCAATAATTCCACTTTAGCACCTAAGTATGATAGCACTTCACACATTACTTCTACGTCCTTTAATCTGGGGACATCCTCCAGTATTATGTCTTCAGTACCTAATAGTGATGCTGCTAATATTGGAAGAGCTGAATTCTTAGCTCCGCTTATTCTCACTGTTCCTCTTAACGGAGGACATTTCTCCACCAAAAATTTGCTCATTCTATCCCTCCTGCTTCAATATCCAATTGTTATTATAGGTGTTCCAATCCAAACATAGGTTTTGTCTTCACATTCATTATAGCTTATTGCAATATTCAAGTTCATCTTCCTATTACCTGTATAGATGTATTCATCAATAAAAGGCGTAAACATAGATAGGCTTAATACTTCTTCTTCCTTATAAGATTCTACTACCCTTCCCTTGAACTTCTCTGCAGATTTTATGATTTTTTTCTCATTTTCATCAATGTCAACTTTACCGTCAATTTTACCTATAATACAACTTGTTACATTCATCATCTTATCATGGTTTTTAAATATATTATCCACTTTTAATATTATATCATTATTTTCTACGATTTGCTTATTATTTATTAAATTTATAAAAAGAGAAGTTTCTCCAGGATAGCCTTCGACTTCATAGGAAGAAATGTTAATAGTTACTAAATTCCCCAGATTATCTACACCCTGTATAATGAGCTGATTAAGGCCTTCTTCCATTAAAAGCTTCCTGCTATAGTATTTATGTCCTAATTGTGAATATCCAATTAAATCACAATCTGCCAATGACCCCTTTATATTCATCTCATCCTTCATATATTCTCCAAACTCTAACAATTCCTCTTCATCAATAAATCTATCCAATATTACCCCACCTAAGGTAATATTGCTTTCTACAAAGGATGCATCCATATTTTTAAGTATTCCAAACATTAAGTCCATTTTTTCTCCATTTTTGCTTAGTCCAAAAACTGGAGTCAATAAAACCAATATAATTCCCAACAATATAAATCTTTTAAAATACTTCATACCCAAACCTCCATATATTATTAATGGAAAGGGTATATGTGATGGGAATGTAAAGGGGGACAAAACATTCACATCATAAAAAAATACCCTTTCCTATGGTAAAAGTATTTCCAAGAAAGGGTATTTTTTATACCTTATTGGTTAATATTTTCATTGTTATTTTTTATTAAATTTGCAACTTCCAACCTATTTATAGCTCTTCGAAGGGAAGCTTCTGCTCTAAGAATATCTACTCCTTCTCTTTGACTTAAACGCTTTTCAGCTCTTTCCTTTGCCCTTTTGGCTCTTTCAACATCTATTTCTTCAGGCCATTCAGCAGAGTCAGTAATTACTGTTGTCTTTTCCTTTGTAACTGAAACATATCCTTCAGAAACTGATGCAACTCTTTCCTTTCCGTCCTTTTTAATTCTAATTTTCCCAATGGAAAGAGGAGTTATTATTGGAGCTCTATTTTTGAGAATAGCCAAATCACCATCTATTCCTCTTAAAATCACCATATCTACTTCATCAGAGAAAAAAGCCCTTTCAGGAGTAACTATTTCCAGTTTAAAACCCATAATTAACCCTCCATACTTCTAGCTTTTTCCAAAGCATCGTCTATTGTTCCAACCATGAAAAATGCTTGTTCAGGTATATCGTCATGCTTGCCTTCCAATATTTCCTTAAAGCCTCTTACGGTTTCCTTTATAGGTACATAGGTACCCTTCATTCCTGTAAACTGTTCAGCAACAGTAAATGGCTGGGACAAGAATCTTTGAATCTTTCTTGCACGTGATACTATCAGTTTGTCTTCATCGCTAAGCTCATCCATACCTAGAATTGCAATTATATCCTGCAGTTCCTTATAACGCTGCAATACTTCCTGAACACCTCTTGCTACATTATAGTGCTCTTCCCCTACAATATCAGGAGATAGAATTCTTGAGGTGGAATCCAGTGGGTCCACTGCTGGATAGATTCCCAGTTCAGCTATTTGACGTGACAATACTGTTGTAGCATCCAGGTGAGCAAAGGTCGTTGCTGGTGCAGGGTCTGTCAAGTCATCTGCTGGTACATATACTGCCTGAACAGATGTAATTGAGCCTTTCTTTGTAGAAGTAATTCTCTCCTGTAGCTGACCCATTTCTGTAGCCAATGTTGGCTGATATCCTACAGCGGAAGGCATTCTACCTAATAATGCAGATACCTCTGAACCTGCTTGGGTAAATCTGAATATATTGTCTATAAAGAGCAGTACATCCTGACCCTCTTCATCTCTAAAATACTCTGCCATGGTAAGTCCTGTAAGGCCTACTCTCATTCTTGCTCCAGGAGGTTCATTCATCTGACCAAATACAAGGGCTGTCTTATCTATTACTCCTGATTCAATCATTTCATAATACAGGTCATTTCCTTCCCTAGTTCTTTCTCCAACTCCTGCAAATACAGAAATACCGCCATGTTTTGTTGCCACGTTATTAATAAGCTCCTGAATAAGAACTGTCTTTCCAACACCTGCTCCTCCAAATAGACCTATCTTACCGCCTTTAACATATGGAGCAATAAGATCTATAACCTTTATTCCAGTTTCAAACATCTCCTGAGTTGTAGCTTGATCTTCAAAGCTTGGAGCAGGTCGGTGTATTGGAAATACCTTTTCAGTTTTTACCTGTTCCTTTCCGTCTATATTCTCTCCAAGCACATTAAATAGCCTGCCTAAGGTTTCTCTACCAACTGGAACAGCTATAGGTTTCCCAGTATCTATTGCATCCATACCTCTTATAAGACCATCTGTTGAACTCATAGCTACACATCTTACAATATCATCTCCAATGTGTTGAGCTACTTCTACAACAAGCCTTTCACCTTTGTTTTGTATCTCAATAGCATTTAATAATCTAGGTAAGTTTTCTTCACTGAACCTGATATCAACAACAGGTCCAATTACCTGGACTATTTTGCCAATATTCCTATCCATATACTCACTCCTTTCTCTATTACTTCAGAGCTTCAGCACCTGTAACAATCTCTGTAATTTCAGTAGTAATAGCTGCCTGTCGAGCCCTATTATAGCTTAATAACAGCTCATCTATCATTTCCTCTGCATTATCTGTAGCATTTTCCATAGCAGTTCTCCTTGCTCCCTGCTGGCTACAGGATGATTCTATTAAGGCTCCATAGATTACAGATTGAATATATTTAGGTATAAGATAGTCCAAAACTTCATCTGCAGAAGGTTCAAATTCAATAATTGTCCTTTTATCCTTCTTTTCATCTGGCCTTAAGGAATCACTTGGCAATAACCTTATTATATTAGGCTGTTGAGAAATAGTAGAGATAAATTTAGTGTAGACTAGTTTAACCTCATCTATATCTCCATTTTCATAGGCCTTTAAAACCAAATTTCCTATATTTTTAGCATCCTGAAAAGAAGGCTCCTCTGTTATTCCTATAAACTCTGCCATTATATCATAGCCCCTGGATTTGAAATAATCCCTGGCCTTTGTGCCTACTGCTATTACTTTTGCTCTATCCTTTATATCCTTCATTTCCCGTTCTGCTAATCTATTTACATTGGAATTAAATCCTCCAGCCAATCCTCTGTCAGCAGCTATTACTATATATAGGCTTCTATTAATTTCCCTTGATTTTAGATAGGGATGATTAATATTATCTATTTCACTTAATACTTCCTTAATATTTTCATATACTGTATTGTAATATGGCCTTGTCTTCTCCAATTTATCTCTGGCCCTTTTAAGCCTTGCACTGGCTACCAACTCCATTGCATTGGTAATCTGCTTTATATTGTTTATACCTCTAATTCTCCTTTTTATTTCCCGTGTTGATTGTGCCAAATAATCACCCCCACACTTTAGGAAATAAAGCTTTTCTTAAATTCAGTAACAGCTTCTACAATTCTCTTTTCAGTATCTTCAGTTAAATCCTTAGTCTCTCTTATTGATTCAACTATTTCTGGATAGTTATTGTCTACAAAGTCCAAAAATTCTCTTTCAAATTGTCTTACTCTGCTTACTGGTATATCTGTTAGGTATTTCTTAATTGCTACATAGAATATGAGAACTTGATGTTCTACTCTTACTGGACTATATTGAGGCTGCTTTAGTATTTCCATTATGCGCTCACCTTGTTCAAGCCTTTCCCTTGTATCCTTATCAAGCTCTGAACCAAATTGAGCAAAAGCTGCCAAATCTCTATACTGAGCAAGCTCTAACTTCAAACTTCCAGCTACCTTCTTCATAGCCTTTATTTGAGCTGCTCCTCCTACCCTTGATACCGATAGACCTGTATTTATGGCTGGCCTAAATCCAGCAAAGAATAAGTCAGTCTCCAAGAATATCTGACCATCTGTAATTGAAATAACATTTGTAGGTATATAGGCAGAAATATCCCCTGCTTGAGTTTCTATTATAGGAAGTGCAGTAATAGATCCTCCACCATAATCTTTATTTAACTTTGCAGACCTCTCTAGTAGTCTAGAGTGAAGGTAGAATACATCTCCAGGATAAGCCTCACGTCCAGGTGGTCTTCTAAGTAACAATGACATTGCCCTATATGCAGTTGCATGTTTAGATAAATCATCATAAACAATCAATACATCCTTGCCATTGTCCATAAATTCCTCTCCCATAGCACATCCTGCATAAGGAGCTATGTATTGTAATGGTGCTAATTCACTGGCAGTAGCAGATACTACTATTGTATAGTCCATTGCACCATGTTTTTCCAATACATCAACTATTTGTGCCACTGTAGATCTCTTCTGTCCTATTGCAACATAGATGCATATAACATTCTGTCCCTTCTGGTTTATAATAGTATCTACAGCAATAGCAGTTTTACCAGTTTGTCTGTCCCCAATTATAAGCTCTCTTTGACCTCTTCCTATTGGGAACATTGAATCTATAGATTTAATACCAGTTTGAAGAGGCTGGTTTACAGATTCTCTTGTAATAACTCCTGGCGCTATTCTTTCAATAGGTCTAAATTTAGTTGCATTTATAGGTCCCTTACCATCAATAGGCTGACCTAGTGCATTTACAACCCTTCCAATCATTACATCTCCAACAGGAACCTCTACTATTCTATTGGTCTTCTTGACAATATCGCCTTCTTTGATATTCTCATCTGAACCTAATAGTACACAACCTACATTGTCCTCTTCCAGGTTAAGAGCCATACCATAAACTCCTCCTGGGAATTCAATAAGCTCATTAGCCATACAACCTTCCAATCCATGGATTCTGGCTACTCCATCTCCTACAGTAAGTACTGTACCTACATCTACCATATCAAGCTTCTTTTCATATTTTTTTATCTGTTCCTTAATAACAGAACTGATTTCTTCTGGTCTTAATTCCATCGTTTCACCCCAGCTTTCATATATTATGCACCTTTCATAGCCTTTTCAATTTCCTGCAATTGTCCTTTAACAGTTCCATCAATTACCTTGTTTCCAATATTTAAAAGGACACCACCTATTATATCCTTATCTACAACATTCTTTAACTGAACCTTTTTATTGAGCTTATTCTCTAAAGTTATCCTTAATTTGTTCTTAACATTGTCATCCATTAAAACAGAAGTTACAGCTGTCACTTCAATTATATTCTCATGTTCATTATAAAGCTCTATAAACTCCCTGTTTATTTCCATTATTACATTTTCTCTTCTCTTATCAACTAATACATATAGGAAGTTCAATACTTCTGTTGCTATTCTGCCATTGAATATGCAATTTAATAATTCTTTCTTCTCATCCTTTGCCACCTTTGGATGTAAAAGAACTTTTCGCAATTCAGCTTCCTTTAAGAGTACATCTACAACAGATGAAAGATCATCTTTAAATTCTTTAAGCTTATTCAATTCTAAACCAGCTTCAAACAGAGCATATGCATATCTTTTACTAATTAAATCTGCCATTTTTGAGTCCCTACCTCATCAACAAATTTATTGATTAGCTGCTGTTGTTTATCTAGTGTTAAATTCTCCTCTAATATCTTTGAAGCTATTAATAAAGCCATTTCAGCAGACTGAGCCTTTATATCAAGTAAAGCCTTCTCTTTTTCCTGAGAAATCTCCCTCTTTGCTCTTTCAATTATGTTATTTGCTTCCTCTTTTGCTTCAGCTACTATGCTTTCTTTAAGCTCTTCTCCTCTTTTTCTGCCTGCCTCTATTATCTCTTGGGCTTCTTTTTTGGCTTCTGTGATTTTTAATTCATATTCTTCTTTAAGCTTTGCTGCTTCCTGTTTTAAGTTATTAGCTCCATCTATATTCTGCTTTATTCTTTCTTTTCTATCATTAAGCATTTTTGAAACTGGCTTATATAACAATTTTGTCAACACAAAGAACAGTATCAGTGTAGCTACTAAAGTAAGTACCATAGATAAAGGATCTGGTATTACGTATATCTTCATTTAAAAACCTCCTTCTCCCTAAGGGCTTTTAGAGGCAACCCTCCCTTTGGAAAGGTGAGGGCCCTCGGAGTCTTTAAGCCTCTTATAGTCCTAGCTCTAAATATGCTGTAAGCAGTGGTCTAACAAATAGTAGGATTATTGCAATTACTAGACCATAGATACCTGTTGTTTCTGCAACTGCCTGACCTAGTAGCATTGTTCTCGTAATATCCCCTTGGGCTTCTGGTTGTCTTCCTACTGCTGCAGCACCTTGTCCAGCAGCATTTCCCTGTCCTATACCAGGTCCTATACCTGCAATCATTGCCAATCCTGCACCAATAGCTGAACATCCTAATATAAAAGCTTCACTTGTTATTCCTTGTAACATCGTCAATTCCTCCTTTAAATTTATATAGTATTAATTATATTTAATTATCAAAATTTCCTCCTATGAAAATCATTGTAAGCATTGAGAATATAAAGGTCTGTAATAATCCTGAAAATACATCAAAATATGCGTGTAGCACAGGTGTAATCAGTGGTGCAATTAATCCTAATGCATTATAAACAAGGCTCATTATGATTACTCCACTTAATATGTTTCCGAAAAGACGGAAAGACAATGATATTGGATTTGCAATTTCTCCAATTATATTAAGAGGAGTTAAGAATACCATTGGCTCTGTAAAACCCTTTAGGTACCTTCCAATACCATTATTTTTAATCCCAAAGAATTGAGTCAGGGTAAAGGTTACTAATGCCAATGTAAGGGTTACACTATAATTAGAGGTTGGTGGTGTAAATCCCAACAATCCAGATAGATTTGACACTAACAAAAATGCCATAAGAGTAAAAATATATGGGCTAAACCAAAACTGCTTTTCTCCCATAGTCTGTTTAACCAGGTTTTCCACTGCTTCTACCAAAATTTCCATTACATTTTGTAGTCCTGAAGGTGGTTTGTTTGGGTCAACCTTTTTAAGCTTTCTATTAACTATTAATGCAAATATAATTAAAGCAATTACAACTATATATACATTTACAATAGATTCAGGTATGACTATTTCCCTATTAAACAGATTAAACGTTATCTCAAACACTATATCCCTCCTTTCTTCATCTTAATATAATACTAAGTAATTACAAACATGATTACTTATTTATCTCATCCTTCTTTCTTCGTTTAATCAAACTGTCATAAATAGTATAAGTTATAATAACTATCTTTATCATTAAAAGGCCAATTACTGCGGTGACAAAGTTTAGATAATCTGCTAAAGCAGCAATAGTAAGTACAATTCCATATATGAAATATCTTATTAAATATTGAGACATAGCATAGTAGGAAGCTTTTTTAGGAGGCATAATTACTGCTTTATTGATTGTTAATTCTAACAATTTAAATCCTAATATTCCTATGCTAGTTCCAAAAATATAACCTAAAACCAATGGCTTTGGATTTTTAAATCCTATAAAAATTATTCCTATTATAAACAAACTATATACAATTGTTCTCTTTATTATAAAATATGATATATTTTTCTTATTATCCATCTTTTCACTTCTTTTCATTTAAGCTTATTATTCTTTGTACCTGCAATTTTAAATAATTGCAAAAAAGATGCACCTACACCTAATACTATGAATATAAGCCTAAATACCATTTTTGTCCCAACTTTGTCGTCAATGAATCCTCCAATAAAAACGCCTAATAGTATTGGAGTTATCATGGAAAGACCTATTTGAGTTATTAAAGCAATATTCTGAAACATATTCTTTTTATTTCCATTCATAAAATTCACACCATATCTTAATAGTATACAATAAAAATGATATAATTAAAAGTTTAAATATTCAATCGTAATACTACTAATACAGAAATTAATGAATATTCTTATATATTATATCAAAAAAATCCCTTAAAAAAGGGATTTTTTTGATATAATAATGACCTTTTTCTGTCATTACTATATTTCCATTGGCTTTAAGTCGTCTGCTATTATAAGCTTAGCTTCTGTAGCTGCTTGTACTTCTTCAACTGTAAATTCAGGATTTATTTCCTTTAGCACTATTCCCTTATCTGTAACTTCCATAACGCCCATTTCTGTAATAATCATATCTACCTGTTTTGCAGCAGTTAGTGGAAGAGTACATTTATTAAGAATCTTAGGACTACCCTTTTGTGTATGTTCCATAGCAATTATTACTTTTTTTGCTCCAACTACTAAATCCATAGCTCCACCCATTCCAGGTACCATTTTTCCTGGAATCATCCAGTTAGCTAAGTTTCCTTCTTCATCTACTTGTAAAGCTCCAAGTACTGTTACGTCTACATGGCCTCCACGAATGATACCAAAGGATGTAGCTGAATCAAAGAATGCTCCACCTGGCAATATTGTTACTGGCTGTCCACCTGCATTTACTATATGCTTATCCTCTTTTCCTGCTTCTGGAGCTGGTCCTAATCCTATAAATCCGTTCTCTGATTGTAAGAATATATTTACACCTTCTGGAATATAGTTAGCAACCATAGTTGGTAAACCTATTCCTAAATTAACTATATCTCCATCCTTTAACTCCTTAGCTACTCTTTTAGCAATAAATTCCTTTATTTGAGCCTTATCCATTATCTGTCACCTCCATCAACTATATAGTCCACAAATAATCCTGGAGTAACAACGTCATTTTGATCAATTTCTCCTACTTCTACTATGTTTTCAGCTTCAACTATAACTAAATCTGCAGCAGTAGCCATTAAAGTATTGAAGTTTCTAGTTGCTCCAAAATATACTATATTTCCCATCTTATCTACAGTATGTCCAGATAGTAAAGCTACATCAGCTCTTAAAGGTAATTCTAGTAAGTATTCTGTTCCATCAATTTCAATCTTTTGTTTACCTTCTTCAATAACTGTACCTATACCTGTTGGTGTCAGGAAACCACCTAATCCAGCTCCACCCGCTCTAATTCTTTCTGCTAAAGTACCCTGTGGTACAAGTTGTACTTCCATTTCGCCTGAATTCATTTGATTTCCAGTTTCCTTGTTGGTTCCGATGTGAGAAGCTATTAATTTCTTTATTTGCTTATTAACTACTAACTTCCCTACTCCATAATCAACAAAGCCTGTATCATTACAAATCAATGTTAGGTCTTTAACTCCTTTTTCTACTAATGCATCAATTATCTTGTGAGGGCTCCCGCAGCCCAAAAATCCTCCAACCATAATAGTCATACCATCTTTGATGTGACTAATGGCTTCTTCAACTGAAATAATTTTGTTCATGTAAACACCTCCAATGTTAAAATATATTTGTAAAAATACATTTGTCATAATTATAACAAATTTTTGATTATATATCAACTTATTGGACTTTTTGCTAAATTTTTTTTTAACATTTTATTAAACAAAGCAAATGAAGTAAACTTCATTTGCTTTATCTACCAACTAGTCTCTCTTTACTATTACTGAAATACCTTGACCTCCACCAATACATAGAGTTGCAAGACCTGTTTTAGCATCTCTTTTTGTCATTTCATGTAATAGGGTTACAAGAATCCTTGCTCCGGAAGCTCCAATTGGATGACCTAAAGCTATGGCTCCACCATTTACATTTGTCTTTTCAGTATCTAATCCTAATCCCTTTACAACTGCTAAGGACTGTGCAGCAAATGCTTCATTTGCTTCTACTAAGTCTAAATCTGCTACTGTCATATTTGCCTTCTTCAATGCTTTTTGAGTTGCTGGTATTGGGCCTGTACCCATAACTTTAGGATCTACTCCTGCAGAAGCATATGATACTATTGTTGCTAATGGTTTAATTCCTAATTCTTCAGCTTTTTCCTTGGACATGATAACTAATGCTGCTGCTCCGTCATTTATTCCTGAAGCGTTTCCTGCTGTTACTGTACCGTCTTTCTTAAATGCTGGTTTTAATTTTGCTAATCCTTCTATTGTTGTTCCAAATCTTGGGTGTTCATCAGTATCAATTATTATTGGATCTCCTTTTCTCTGTGGAACTGGTACTGGAACTATTTCATCTTTAAATCTGCCACTCTTTATAGCCTTTTCTGCTCTCAATTGGCTAGTCAATGCAAACTGATCCTGCTCTTCCCTTGTAATATTCCATTGTTCAGCAACGTTTTCTGCAGTAATGCCCATATGGTAGTCATTGAATATATCCCATAGTCCGTCATGAACCATATAGTCTTCTATAGTTCCATCTCCCATTCTTTGTCCCCATCTTGCACCTTTTAACAGATATGGTGCTTGAGACATGTTTTCTGTTCCTCCTACTAATACAACTTCTGCATCTCCTGCTAAAATAGATTGTGCTGCTAATGCTACAGTCTTAAGACCAGAACCACAAACCTTGTTTACTGTATAGGATGGTACTTCAATTGGTATACCTGCATGAATCGATACCTGTCTAGCTACGTTTTGTCCCTGTCCTGCCTGTAATACATTACCAAATATTACTTCATCCACCATTTCAGGTTTGATATTTGCCCTTTTAATAGCTTCCTTTGCAACAATTGAACCTAATGTTACTGCTGATACATCCTTAAAACTTCCTCCAAAAGTACCTATTGGTGTTCTAACAGCTGACACTATAACTACTTCTCTCATTTACAAAACCTCCCATATTATCATATTATATTATTATGTCTAATCCCACCTATAGAGGTGGTAATTTCTTAGTCAAGGTAACTACTGCTAACTGGTTACCCATGTTCAACGAACTGAATTCTCCTTGAGCTCGCCTTTTGGCTATTGTAAATTGATTTTGCTATACAATAGTTTTTCAATTGTAAAATTGCTAAATTGTTAAATTTTTAATGTTTAATGTTAATATATTAACTCTTTGGCCCTCTCTGTTAACATATTTTTAAGAGTAAAATATTCATTTTAACTGATATATAGTAATATTACATGTATTTTTTTCACAAATCTTACTGTATTTTACCATGTTAACAGGGGATACTTTGATATATTTGTAACATTTATTTGTTATAATTATATCAAACTTTTCATAATTGTACAACATATTATTAAAAATTTATTTTTTTATTTATCAACTTATAATGCAAAATTAATGCCAACTCATTTCTTTTTTCAAAGAATAAATTTGAGTAAATATCATACCTCATTTAGCTTAAATTTGCCTAAAAAAATAAAGGTGTAGCTAATTTGCTACATCCCTATTTGAACCATGAAAATATGTAATATTGGTGTAATTTAATAAGAAAAAAATGTAGCCAATAATATACATCTTGTTAATTGTGTATACCATTGGCTACAGATAAAGTAATGTCATATCTTATCATCCATTATACAAGACTGTTTTGCTTGTTAATAGTCTTTATGATTATAGAATGATGTTTTTATTCTTCTTTACGGCTATACTAATAACAGGAATCCTGCACATATAATAATTCCTGATACTATTAAGTCTATTAGACAATATCCCATAATATCCCTTGCACCTAAACCTGCTATACCAAGAGCTGGTAGTGCCCAGAATGGTTGAATCATATTTGTCCAAGCATCACCCCAAGCTATAGCCATACCTGTAATTGCTGGGTTTACTCCTAATTCCAGTCCTGCTGGCATCATTATAGGAGCTTGTACTGCCCACTGTCCTCCACCTGATGGTACGAAGAAGTTTACTAATCCTGCACTTAAGAATGTAAACAATGGGAATGTTGTTTGGTTAGATATAGCAACGAACATTTCTGACATCTTTCCAGCAAGGGAAACTCCTGCAGCACTTTCTCCTGTCATCATGCCCATAATTCCTGCATAGAATGGGAACTGCAATATGATTCCATCTGCACCCTTCACAGCTTCTTTTAGAGCGTTAAGATATCTTCTAGGAGTACCATGTAGTATTATACCTGCAATCATGAATATAAGGTTTACAATATTTAAGTTTAAATCAAATCCTTTTGTAGCAAAATAATAAACTATATATACTATTCCAAGCAAACCTGTTATTATTGAGAATGCTGAACTATTTTCCATTTTGTCAGCTGGTGTCATAGTTTTTTCAGCAGCAGTTGCTTCTTCCATATTATCTTCAAGTAACTTTGGATCTATTACATAGGCATCTTCATCCTTTGGATGCATTGCTCTATTTAGTATTGGTAGCATGATAATTATAGCTGCAGATATAATTAAGTTAAATGGAGCAAATATTGTTTGAGTTGTAGGTATTGCTTCTGTAACGGCTCCTTTTGTTGCTGTTACCAATGCCTCGCCACCTGTTGCCAATGAAAGTGGTATTGAACCTGATATTCCACCGTGCCATACAAGGAATCCTGAATAAGCTGCAGCAATTAATAGCCTGTAGTCTACTCTTTTTACCTTTTTTGCTAATTCTCTTGCATATAATGCACCTATAACTAATCCAAATCCCCAGTTTATCCAGCATGCTATACCGGAAATCAGTGACACTGCAAATATTGCTTGTGTAGGAGTTTTAGGTATAGATGCCAACTTATTAAGCCCTTTCTTAACTATTGGAGCACTTGCTAATGTATGGCCTGTAACTAATACAAGAACCATCTGCATTGAGAATGCTAATAGGCTCCATACGCCATTACCCCAATGAACAACCATGTCCAGTGGCCCTTGCCCAGTAGTAATTATCCCCAGGATAAATACAAGAATAGTAAGTACAATTGCAAAAATAAATGGGTCTGGCAAATACTTCTGAACAAGTGTAACACAGCCATTTGTAAATTTTTTAAACATATTATATTCCTCCTTCATCTTAAATTTTTATACATATTTGCTTTAAGGAACGATCCTTATCGCAAATTATGTCACAATTATAACGTTAATGTTTTGACATTTAATGAATCATTTCCTGCATATAGTTCTTAATTGTTTGGAAATACCTAACTTAATCAAAAAATTCATCTGAATTAATTGGTTCTTCACCTGAAGATAATTACACTTCAAACCCCAAACTTTGTTATAATTATATCAAATATTACATCATTATACAACATTTTTTTTAAATAATTATCATTTTTTTAAATTATTATCATTTTTTTAAATAAAGCGAAATTCATGCCAACTTTTCTATATTTTTAATAATAAATAAATGTGTAATTTTACTAATATCATCCTTGAAACTTAATAGTATTTATTTCACTTGTACACGGTTTTCTACACCTAATTTAAGTCTACTTTTATATCCAGTATAAATAGGGGCTTTGGCAAAAAGAAAGCTGTAGTCAATGATATACATTACCAAATAATTGTATATCATTGACTACAGCTAAAGTTCTATTCCATATTTTTTCATCTTCTTATACAATGCTGTCCTGTGTATTTGCAGCCTTTCTGCTGCCAGACTCTTGTTACCATTTGCATCTTTAATGGCAGCTATAATGGCCTCTCTTTCTGCTTCCTCCAATATATTCCTTAACGGACGAATGCTTTCTTGCCTTATTTCATAGGGAAATCCATTCCTTAGTATTCTTTCAGGAAGGTGTTCAGGCAATATCTCTGTTCCTGTGGATATTGTTATTGCTCTTTCAAGTGTATTTCTAAGCTCTCTTATATTACCGGGCCATTTATATTCCTTCAGTATCTCAATGGTTCTCTGTTTAAGTACCTTCCTTTCAGTATCTAACTCATCACACAGATTATCTAGAAGGTGTTGTGCCAGTAGTGGTATATCCTCCTTTCTGTCTCTCAGTGGAGGAATATCTATGCTTATTACATTTAATCTATAATATAAGTCCTCTCTAAAGCGACCTTTTTCCACTGCCTCTTCTATATTTTCATTTGTAGCTGCTATTATTCTTGCATCCAGTGTAATCTTCTTATTACCTCCTACCCTTTCAAATTCCCTTGCTTCCAATACTCTCAATAGTTTAGCCTGCATTTCCATAGGCATTATACCTATTTCATCTAGGAATATTGTTCCTCCACTGGCCAGCTCAAATTTACCTGGCTTGCCACCTTTCTTAGCTCCAGTAAAGGAACCTTCTTCGTATCCAAACAGTTCTGATTCCAATAATTCTCTGGGTATTGCAGCACAGTTAATGGGAATAAAGGGGCCAAATTTTCTATAACTGGCCTTGTGTATAGCCTGTGCAAACAGCTCCTTGCCAGTACCTGATTCGCCCAGTATCAATACTGTTGAATTAGACTGGGCAGCAATTCTTGCCAGTTTTTTTAAATACTCCATCTTCGGATCCCTGGTTATTATGCTATCAAATGTATATTTGCTATCCTGTAATCTTTCAAGTTCTCCTTTGTACTCATTAAGCTTATTTTCAAGCTCAATTAGCTCTTTAGCCATTACCCTTACATCACTTGCATCTTTAAATAGTACCGCTCCTACAGCACCTATTATTTTTCCTCCACGGATTATAGGTACTCTATTGGCAACCATATCGTGACCCTGAATTCTCTGAATATCCCTAATTTCCTTTTTTCCAGTCTTTACAACCAGATGGAGCCTTGTATTCTCTATGACATCCTGAACGGGCTTGCCTATGGCATCCTCTTCTTTAATTCCCAATAAATCTTCATAGTTCCACTTAACTATTCTTCCATTGCTATCTACTAGAGCAAATCCTTCATAGGCATATGAAAGAATATCCTCAATCATATCCAGGCTAAGCTTTTGCTCCATCAGCTGGCTTTGTGAATCCTTTATGTCTGTAATATCTTTCAGCAAAAATATGTGATGTAAATCCTTTTCCCTCCTGTAGGGAATATATCTATATAAAAGATGCTTTCCATCTAATAGTATTTCTTCTTTTCTTTCTTTTTCATTTAATACAAAAATCTCCCTTATCTTTTCATTCTCAGTTAGTGATGAAAATTTAAGGGATTTTGTATCAATATTTTCAATATTAATTACTTCGAAAAATCTAGAGTTTACAAAAGAAATATTCTTCTTATCATCTATTATAAGTATGCCTTCATCCAGTGAGTTAAGTATTAGATTTAGCAATTCTTTATTGTGAACTAATATATTCACTTTTTTCACCTCTATTTATTTTTAGCATACTTCAGTATTATATCAACTATTCTTTCTGAAGCTTTTCCATCTCCATAGGGATTTACTGCGTTGGCCATTTTATCGTATTCTTGTGGATCTGACAATAGCTTATCAAGATTGTTATATATATTTTCATAGTCTGTGCCTACAAGTTTTGCTGTACCAGCTTCAATTCCTTCAGGCCTTTCTGTCTCTTCCCTTACAACCAGAACTGGTTTTCCCAGGCTTGGAGCTTCTTCCTGAAGTCCTCCTGAATCTGTGACAACAATATGACTTTTAGCCATTAAGTTTGTAAAAGGTTCATAGTCTAAAGGCTCTATTAAATGGACTCTTTTATTGCCATCAAAGATCTTATAGGCAATTTCTCTAACCTTTGGATTTAAATGAACTGGAAATACAACAGAAACGTCATCATACTTATTTACTATATCATTTACGGCTGAAAATATATTTTTCATAGGATTTCCTATATTTTCCCTCCTATGGGATGTCATAAGTATTACTTTCTCCTTATTATAGTCAATGCTGTTTAATAATGGGTTTTCAAATTTAAAGTCCTCTTTAACTGAATACTTAAGAGCATCGATTACGGTGTTTCCTGTAATAAATATCCTATCTTCCGGATATCCTTCATTGAGTAAATTTCTCTTATTTGTCTCTGTTGGTGCAAAATGAAAATCAGCAAGTATTCCTGTTAGCTTTCTATTGGCTTCTTCAGGATAAGGAGAATACAGATTTCCAGAGCGTAAGCCTGCTTCTACATGTCCTATTTTCACTTTTTGATAAAAGGCTGCAAGGGCACCTGCAAATACAGTAGTTGTATCTCCCTGTACTAATAATATGTCTGGATTTACCTCCATTATTACAGATTCTAAACCTTTTAAAGCCCTTATAGTTATATCAGTCAGGGTTTGTCCAGGTTTAAATATGTTTAAATCGTAATGAGGCTCTATTTTAAATAGGTTCAAAACCTGGTCAAGCATCTCTCTGTGCTGAGCTGTAACGCATATAACGCTTTCAATTTCTGAAACATTTTCCATAGCCTTTATAATAGGAGCCATTTTTATTCCCTCAGGCCTCGTACCAAAGACTGTCATTACTTTAATCTTCATCCTTATCCTCCTTTTTGCTACCAATCAAAAGTCCCATTTTCATTGCTAATAGTATTGTCACTATAAATACTATTACAGAAAATGTTACTGCTCTCTTTGTATTAGCTTCTGATATTAGAATTGCACATATTCCAAATATTGCACTTATGGCATAGAGTATCAATACAGTCTTTTTCTGGGAATATCCTCTTTCCAACAGCCTATGATGAAGATGTCCCTTATCTGCTTCTGCAATGGATTTTCCATTTAACAGCCTTCTAAATATTGCAAAGGTAGTATCAAATATTGGTAATCCTAGTATTATAATAGGCACTACTACAGCAATAGTCGCTACAGACTTCATTACTCCTTCTATAGATACTGCTGCAAGCATGAACCCTAAAAATAATGCTCCCGTATCTCCCATAAATATCTTTGCTGGATTAAAATTATATGGTAAAAATCCAATGCATGCACCTGATAATATTGCAGATATCAACATAATATTTATATAATTGAATTCACCTGCTACAGCAAAAAAGGATAAACTTGAAATCATGGTTACTCCTGCTGCCAATCCATCAAGACCATCAATTAGATTTAATGTATTTGTTATCCCAACTACCCAAAATATAGTCAAAGGGATTGACAGTCCATTTAACCGCAATACTGTTCCTGCTTTTCCAAAGGGATTTGTAACTGCATCTATCTTAATATCTCCAAGTATAAGAATTATGGCACCTGCTATTTGAAACAGTATTTTCCCTTTAGGACTTAAACCTTTTATATCATCTATGATTCCTGAAATTAATATTACCGTTCCACCTAATATCATGGATATAAGAGTTTTGTCTGTTTCAAGGAACACTAAAGCTGTAATAACAATAGATATATAAATTGCCAATCCTCCCATAAGCGGAATTGGCTTTTTATGTACTCTCCTGTTATCTTTAGGTATATCTATAGCACCAATCCTTATAGCCAACTTCCTTATTATTGGTGTCATAAACAATGATATGACTACTGATACGATAAAAGGCATTATTATATTTTTCATTTTTTTCTCTCCTTAAGGTGTAAATATCATTCTATAAAATTTTATATTATTATTTCAAATTAGTCAATTAATCAGCAGTAACAAATAAGTTACAAATAGTCAAAAAATTCCTTGCCTATTTTAAAATGGTATTTGCTGCATTTAATACAACAAATACCATTTCGTATATAAGCAAAGGAACAATACTTATTTTTCATTAATTCTATAATGCTACTTCCAGTTCACTTCTCCTTACCGACTTTCCCAGACGGCTGTTAACTACTTTATTTCCCTCCATAGCAATTTGCCCGCCAATCATAACATATTTTATTCCTTCAGGCGGATTAGTAGGCTCTTCAAAGGTAGCTTTGTCAATTATGGTATCAGCATTGAATATTACTATATCGGCATCCATTCCTGGCTTTATGTCTCCTTTATTTATCAATCCAAGCCTTTTGGCAGGCAAAATTGTCATCTTTTTTAACATATCTATAAAATCTAAGGCCTTATATTTCCTTACAAATCTTCCTAAAACCCTGGGAAAGGTTCCTGCAGCTCTAGGATGCCCCTGACTTCTATTTAGCAATCCATCACTGGCTACATATACAAAAGGAGATTTGTAGGCTTCAAGTACTTCATCCTCATTCATTACAAATGCAACAGCCAGCATTTCAGGATATTCCCTTCTTGCTTTATAAAACAGCTTTTCATCACAGTACATGCCTTTAAAAGGTTCTTCTGTAAGCATTATGCTATCATAGGATTTATTCCATCTATCAAAGCATCCTTCTGCAAAAACTGCACTTCCAATTCTGGTGCTGAAGGCATCATAAGGATAACAATCTGCCTGAATGTTTAGGCCTTCATCTATGGCTTTTTGGATTAACATTAATGCTTCTTTCATATTTCCAAAAGCTGAACAGCTTCCAATATGGGATATCTGCATTGGAAGATTTGTCTCCCTTGATATGCCTATCATTTCATTTATGGCCTCTATAGCCCTATCTGCATCATGTCTATAGTGAGCACTTAACAATATATCATATCCTATGTCAGAACTTAAATCTACCATCTCCTCAAATGTAATTGCAGGAGAATATTCTATTCCATAAGATATTCCAATGACTCCCTCTTCCTCTATTTCCCTTTTAGCCATATCTCTCATCTTTTCAATATGGGATTTTGTAGCTACTCCATCTATATCTAAACCCACTTTTCTTCTCAAATAATTATGGCCTATATATAATAGATAGTTAATTGGAGCACCGTTTTTATCTATAAATCCGAAAAAAGCCCCTGTATCCTGCCTATTATTTCCGCAATTTCCTCCAACTGCAGTTGTAACCCCCATTCGAAGCATATAATTAGCTATATCATAATCATCTCCATCCACAGTGTTTCCAATTATCTCCTCATGCATATGGATATCTATAAATCCTGGAGAAACTATCAAACCTTCTGCGTCAATAACCTTCCTCCCGGATTCAGAGCATTTTCCTACGTCAATTATCTTTCCATCCTTAATTCCTACGTCTGCAATAAACTTTTCTTCTTTTTGAAAGTCAATAACTGTGCCATTTTTTATAATTAGATCATACATTCCAAACCCCTCCTAATAGTCAGCTATTTACTCTCCTCATGGCATATTCCTCTATTTCCCTATAATCTATATACTTTTCTACATGGCTTGACGTCATACATCTCAAAATTGCAACATAGTCTAAAACAAAGGATATTTTGTCTCCAACCTTATAATCCTCTTTACATTTTGTAATATCCAAAATGAGATGGTCGCTGCTGGAGCCAAGTATTCTTATCCTTTTATCTATAGGCTCCATAAAATTAGGATCACAGTCCTGTTTTCCTACGGCACATATAGCCCTCACCATTTCTCCTTCATCCTTAAATACAGGTATATTTCTGAAAGCATCCATTGCAACTTCTCCTATTGGTTTTGAAGGCTTTTGCTTTATTTCAACTATTTCAGCTATGAGCTTGAAGGCATCTATATAGGTCCCTGGAATTCTAGTCCAGGTTACCTCAATAAGGCCCAGTATCAACGCAGTTCCCAGTCTCAGCTGATTTATACCCTTAGGCATTTCATCTTTCTGTATTAGACACAATGAGCTTGAATTTCCCCCTGATACAACTTCAATATTGATATTGAAATTACTCTCTATTTTATTCTTAATATCTACAAGCTTACCCAAATTTTCCTTGGAGGGTATTATGGCTCCAAAACATGTTAGATTTGTACCTATTCCTGTTAACTTTACTCCCTTAAGCTTCAATATCTCTTCTACAACTTCATATACCTCATCTTCATAATATATACCTTCTCTTAAATCTCCTACATCTATCATAAGAATTACTTCATGAATTTTCCCCAGCTTTTCAGCCTCCATTGAAAGGGCTTTTATTACTTCTATCTCTGAATTTAAGGATACATGGGCATATCTTACTACATCTTCAGCTTCACTTATCATGGGTATCCTTGTTAGCATCTTCTTAACAGGGAGACTTTCAAATGCCTTTAGGTTTTCTATCTTGGAATCTCCCAAGGTTCTAACTCCACCATCAATAAAAGCTTTGGCTATATCTATAGAACCATTAGAAACCTTTGTTACTCCTACTACATCTATTCCATAGCTTCTACAGATATTTACTATTATTTCCGTATTCCTTCTGATCTTTGATAGATTTATTTCAATTACCGGATATCTCATACAGTATTCCCCTTCTATTCTTTCATAGTACCGTATACATCCAGCCTATGATGCCAAGATAAAGCCTTATCCAATAATATAGGGATATGCATTCCCTTACTCTTTTTTAAAGCCTGAAAAAAATACTCCTTTAATTGAGGCTTATAGTCTGGATGGACACAGTTTTCTATAATCCTAATAGCCCTTTCCTTTGGGCTTAATCCTCTTAAATCTGCAATACCATGTTCTGTAATTATGATATCCACATCATGCTCTGTATAGTCATGGTGAGATACCATCGGGACTATTGCTGATATATTTCCATTTTTTCTTGTAGACTCAGTAAAGAATATGGAAATATACCCATTCCTTGCAAAATCACCAGACCCTCCTATTCCATTCATCATATTTCCCCCTAATACATTGCTAGAATTCACATTTCCGTATATATCTACCTCTATAGCTGCATTCATTGCTATGACTCCAAGACGCCTTATAATTTCAGGGTTGTTGCTTATTTCCTGAGGTCTTAATATTATCCTCTTCTTATATTCATCAATGTTCTGATATATCCTCTCCAGATATTCAGGAGATGGAGTAATAGCAGTAGTAGAGGCACAGCATACCTTACCACTGTCTATTAGGTCTATGATTGAATCCTGTACCACCTCTGTGTAGAATTGAAGATTTTCATATTTAGAATCCAAAAAACCAGCCAATACTGCATTGGCTATAGAGCCTACCCCTGATTGCATAGGAAGAAGCTCATTAGGAATTCTACCCTTTTTTATTTCAAATTCCAGAAATTCCATCAGGATTCCAGCCATATTCCTATGAATATCCTTTACAGGAGATAAGGGCCTCGTATTATCCTTAATATCAGTTATGACTATACCCGCTATTCTGTTCTTATCCAAAGGAATATACTCTGTGCCTATTCTATCTGAACAGTGAATTATTGGTATAGGTTTCCTATGAGGTGGATTTTCAAGTGTGAATATATCGTGAATGCCCTTTAACTCCAATGGCTGGCTTGTATTTATTTCAACTATTATCTTTTCTGCTTTTTTCACTATTGTTGGAGTTATGCCAACAGATGTAGAGGGTATTATATGTCCTTCTTCTGTTATTTCAACAGCTTCTATAATTCCAATATCTATTTTTTCTATAAATTTATAATTAATATTCTGTGCTACATGGCTTATGTGCTGGTCAATAAATTCCAATTCACCTTTGTTTATACTTTCCTTAATATATTTGTTTGTCTGATAAGGCAATCTTTTTTTAATAATGCCAGCCCTCGACAGTTCCCCATCCAGTTCATCCCCTACAGATGCTCCAGTTATTAAATTGATCTTAATGTCTTCATTATTTTCTCT
>ENA-OWOZ01000497-OWOZ01000497.1-bioreactor-metagenome-genome-assembly--contig:-NODE-497-length-49264-cov-5.759713_pt1 | contig 49264 bp, 39 predicted proteins | sample MGYA00238140_ERZ651804 | MGnify/ENA primary metagenome ERZ651804 (study PRJEB26910, sample SAMN07631232) | bioreactor metagenome | isolation source: Switchgrass digestor | place: USA: Dartmouth...
CTTTAACGCTGCCACCATACAGTATACGAACACTTTCGGAAGTTTCCTCGTCATACAGTTCTTTAACCAGTTCCCTGATTACAGAACATGCTTCTTCAGCCTGTTCGGTTGTTGCGGTTTTCCCCGTGCCAATAGCCCAAATCGGTTCATAGGCAATAACAAGATTCGAAACCTGCTCCTTTGTGAGACCAAGAAGAGCTATTTTAACCTGGTAACGGATATGTTCCTTTGTAACCCCCTGTTCTCTTTGGGTGAGGGTTTCACCGCAGCATATAATGGGAGTCATGCCCGCACTAAGAATTGCATGGGCCTTCTTATTCACAGCCTCATCAGTTTCAGCGTAGTATTCCCTGCGTTCCGAGTGACCGATAATTACATACTGAACGCCAAGCTCTTTAAGCATCTGGCAGGATACTTCCCCTGTATATGCTCCGTTTGCCTCCCAGTGTACATTCTGTGCAGCAACCTTGATATTGGTACCACTGCATGCTTCAACAACCGCCGGGATGGCTACATAAGGAACGCCAACAACAACTTCGGTTTCAACATCCTTAACATTGTCTTTTAAATTCTGAATAAACTCCACAGCTTCTTTCGGAGTTTTATTCATCTTCCAGTTACCTGCCGCCATTATCACTCTTTTTTTTTTATCCATCAGGCAGGCAATACCGGGCAGTATTTTTCCTTCAAGGAATTCAAGAGAAGCACCACCACCGGTGGATATATGTGTAATCCTGTCGGCAAAACCGAGTTGTTCAATTGCAGCAGCGGAGTCCCCGCCTCCTACAATTGATATTGCACCCGATTCTGCAACGGCTTCTGCAATTTTCTTTGTACCGTTCGCAAATCTCGGGAATTCAAATACGCCCATCGGCCCGTTCCAGACAATGGTTTTTGCCTTTTTAATTTCTTCGCTGTACAGTTTAATGGTCGATTCACCGATATCCATGCCCATCCATCCGTCGGGAATATCATCGGAGGATACTTCCTTGTATTCGGTATCTGCGTTGAATTCCTTGCCGATTACATTACTAATCGGAAGCAGCAGTTTAACGCCATTCTTTTCAGCCTTTTCCATAAGTTCTTTGGCAAAATCCAGCTTGTCGTCTTCGCAGATTGAATTTCCGATACTAAGACCCTTTGCTTTCAGGAATGTGTAAGCCATTCCTCCGCCGATGATCAAGGCGTCAACCTTGTCAAGCAGGTTTTCAATTACCGTTATCTTATCGGAAACTTTTGCACCGCCCAGGATTGCAACAAACGGTCTTTCAGGATTGGACAGCGCCTTGCCCATTATTTCTATTTCCTTTTTGATTAAATATCCCGACACCGCAGGCAAATAGTCAGCCAGTCCGGCGGTGGATGCATGAGCGCGGTGAGCCGTTCCGAATGCATCATTTACAAAAATGTCAGCCATTGAAGCCAATGCCTTTGCAAATTCGGGATTATTCTTCGTTTCTTCCTTATGGAAACGAACATTTTCGAGCATCAGAACCTGGCCTTCCTTCAGTTCTTTTGCCTTCGCCTTTGCGTCTTCACCTATAACGTCATTTGCCATTATGACTTCCTGCCCTAAAAGCTCACTAAGCCTTATTGCAGTAGGCTTCATGCTGTACTTCGGTTCAAATCCTTCCTTGGGACGGCCAAGATGGGATACAAGAATTGTTTTTGCACCGTGTTCAACCAGGTATTTTATAGTTGGCAATGCAGCAACAATTCGTTTATCATCGGTTATATTTCCCTCACTGTCAAGCGGCACGTTAAAATCAACTCTGACAATGACCCTTTTGCCTTTGACATCGATGTCTTCAATGCTCATTTTATTATAAATGCCCATTATTCTCCATCTCCTTTACAAATATTCATACCTGTCAGGATTTTTATTATCTGTCATTTATCCTCAATTTAAACAGGCATCCCCTGAAGGATGCCTGACATTAAAGTGAATCTCATTATTCAGCGTCAACCTTTGCCATATGGGCAATAAGGTCAACTACCTTGTTTGAATAACCCCATTCATTGTCATACCATGAAACTACTTTTACAAAGTGGTCATTCAGGGAAATTCCTGCCTTGGCATCGAATATTGAAGTTCTCTTATCGCCAATGAAGTCAGATGATACCACTTCATCTTCGGTGTATCCGAGAATACCCTTTAATTCGTTTTCAGAAGCTTCTTTCATAGCCTTGCAGATTTCTTCATAGGTAGCAGGTTTCTCAAGGCGGCATGTCAAATCAACAACTGAAACGTCAGCAACAGGTACACGGAATGCCATACCTGTGAGTTTTCCGTTCAATTCGGGAATAACCTTGCCAACTGCTTTTGCAGCACCGGTGGATGAAGGAATAATGTTGAAGCTTGCGCCTCTTCCGCCTCTCCAGTCTTTCTTGGAAGGACCGTCAACTGTCTTTTGAGTAGCGGTAATAGCATGAACGGTTGTCATTAAGCCTTCAACAATACCAAATTTCTCATGCAGGACCTTGGCAACAGGTGCAAGGCAGTTTGTTGTACATGAAGCGTTGGAAACAACTTTCATGTCTTTTGTGTATTTATTGTTGTTTACGCCCATAACAAACATAGGAGCATCTTTTGAAGGAGCTGTAATAACAACCTTCTTTGCACCGCCGTTGAAATGAGCGGAAGCACCCTCAACTGTGGTAAATACACCGGTGGATTCAACGATATATTCTGCACCGCAGCTCTTCCAGTCGATTTCTTCGGGCTTCATTGATGCAAAAACAGCTATTTCCTTGCCATCAACAACGAGTTTTCCGTCTTTTTCTCCGATTTCACCCTTGTAATGTCCGTGAACGGTATCATACTTGAGCATGTATTGCATGTAAGCCAAATCAATAAACGGATCGTTTATTCCTACAACTTCCACGTCGGATCTTTGCATAGCTGCTCTGAATACCAAGCGGCCGATTCTACCAAAACCATTAATACCAATTTTAATTGCCATATTAATCTCCTCCTGAACATATATTTTGACCGTTTCGGGTCTATCGTTAACAAAATAACAATCAATAAATAATTCTATATTACTTTTACCCAATTTTCAAGTGTAATCAGGTAAAAAATTGATAGTATGCCAACAAACTAATTCAGCAATTTTTACAACTTTTTTGCCTGTTGCTTTCATACATAAGTATTGAAGCAGCAACACCCGCATTAAAGGACTCAGCGCCCCCAGGCATCGGGATTTTCACAAATTCCGAAGACTTCTTATGAAAGCATTCAGAAATACCATTTCCCTCATTGCCAATAACAATAAAAAAATCACCCGATAAATCCACATCGTAACATGGCCTGGCGTCTTCAAGCCTTGAGGATATCACCCGTATTGAGTTTTCCCCGCAAAAAGCAAAAATATCTTCTGATTTTATATTTTCCAGTACCGGTATATAAAAAATTGACCCCATTGTTGAACGCAAAACCTTTCCGTTAAAAAGGTCCACTGTCCCTTCGGTGGCTACTACAGCATCAAAACCCAATGCATGGGCTGATCTGATCATTGTTCCTGCATTTCCGGGATCCTGTACAGAATCTAAGACCAGACCTCTGAACCCTTTTTTGTAAATTGTATTAAATTCAACCTCAGGAATCTTTACAACTGCAAGAACCCCCTGAGGCGAATCGGTCTCGGCAATTTGCATGAATAAATCATGAGGTATTTCAAAAAGCTGCACTTCAGGGCTTAACCTGCCTGCCAGCTCATTCCGGTATTTCTGTTCGGTATCGGCAGAGAAGAAAACTTTCTCCAGGGACGAACCCGAGTTAACTGCCTCATGAATAATCCTGTACCCTTCAATGATAAACTTTCGCAATTTTCTGCGGTACTTTTTATCCTTAAGGGATATAACTTCTTTAATTGTCTTGTTCTGTCGGCTCGTAATCAATTGCATATTTACACCTGAATGCCGGAATTTTTGAATGCCTTTCACATATACATTTCACTGTTATAATTGCTTTTATGCTTTCGGGTAACCCCATTCCCTGAATGTAAAATCATATCGTTTCGATATTTTCTGCATCAACTGCGGATCAATTTTATACCTGTTCGGTTTGTATTCTTTTTGTGATTCAATATACTTTTCAATGCGGGGTTTAGCTTTCTCAAACCCTTCAAAACCAAGCTTCTTATATATCATTTCAATATTGCCCAGCGGATCTTTCACAACATCTTCGTAACGTACTTCCACAAGGTTTCCTTCAGGTATCAGGTGCTTTTCTTCAAAGAACTTCCTGTACATGTTTACATAAATATCCAGCTGGACTTCATCAGCTTCTTCCTCGGGAATTGGCTTCTGCAGTTCAAACACCGGGAAAAATTTCTCGTAAAGCCTTTTCGTTGATACATACACCTTGTAAGGGTTCCTGTATATATGGATAAACTTGGCATTAGGGAACAGTTCCAGCAGTTGTTTCACCCTGCTTGTATTGGTCGGGCTCTTTAACAGGAGCCTTTTTCCTTTTAACTGGTATGTCACCTTCTTTAATAAAAAGAGGTATTTTTCCTTCCATTCTCTGATTTCCTCTTCGGACATGTCCTTAAAATATGCATATTTCTGGTATTTCAGATGATTTCTCGGGAAAAAGCACAGGTGATAGTTTGAGAGAGTGGACATATTGGCTATGGCAAACTCCTCTTCCTGCGATGAGATCGTATCGAGCGGTACATTATCCATATGCCTGTTTTTCGGAAGCACTTTGCTTAGAATCCACTCAAGTCCTTTATAGCAGCTTAGGAACATATTCGGGCAAAAGCAGTGAATGGCGTTTGTCACACCAAACTGCTCATCCTGGGATAACATATTTACCATATAGGTTGTTCCGCTGCGCCAATGGCCAAGGACAAAAACAGGATCCAAATCTATCTTAGTCTTTTTTACCTTTATATCAAACAGCAGTTTTTCGATAATACGCACAGGCGTAAGCAGAATAATGACAAGAGTAATATATATGAATTTGGGCAGGCTCTTCCAATAGATAGGCTTATCCCTGTTTTGCCAAAGCAGTTTTATCCAGTTGGTCAAAGTGCATCCAAGCAGGAACTGGATGGACAAATCCCTTATGTATCCCATAGCACAGCTCTCCTTTGTATCAGTTTTTAATTTAAAATTGAAAACACTTATATATTATATATTACCAAATTAGCTTATCTCCATCAATAAAAGTTCAATGGCAAGCCTTCCGTCAATCTGCCCTGTTTTCACTGCAAAATCGGTTTCGGCACATTTATACGCCAGCCGTTTTAAAGCATCCTTGGAAAAATTCGCAGCCTGCCTTCTTGTCTTTTCCATAAAATACGGCATAATACCCAGCAACTTAGCCATTTCTGCCTGGGGCACCCTTCTTTCCTCAAGCTTTTTTGTCTTCAGTAAAATGAAAAATTGTCTTCCGATCATTGCCATTATTAAAGGAACGGGTTCTTTCATTGCTATTAATTCATCCATTATCTGTATCGCATCTGACATTTTCCGCTGGGACACGGCATCTATCAGGTCGAAAATTCTTGCCTTCGTGCTTTTTGTAACCACATCTGTTATCATGCCCCTGGTTACCTGGGTCTTTTCCCCCATGTAGCAAACTATTTTCTCTATTTCATGAAGCATAAAAGTCATATCGGGATCAAGAAGATTTACAAAAAATGCGGCATCACTTTCGCTAATCTGCTTTTTATGTGATGCAAACACTTTAATTACCCATTTGGTTAAAGCGTCGGCTTTCTGCCAGTCGCATTCAATAAGCAAAGCATGTTTTTTCAATGCCTTGTACAGTGAAGTCCTTTTATCCGGATCGCTCTGGATGAAAATCAAACATATATAATCTGGCAGAGACTTGAAAAACTCATCAAAACGCTGCTGATTATCACCGCTTTTAAAAAGATTGCTTTCCTTGACGACAACCACCCGTCTTTCCGAAAAAGCAGGAAAAACAGAGACAGCATCTTCAATTTGCTTAAGGGTTGTTTTTTCTTCAAATATATTATAATTTAAAGCCCTGGCATTTTCGGGCAGCAATGTCCTGACAATTTCATCAACATAATATCTTACCAGGAATTGCTCGGGTCCGGTAAAAAAATATAATTTCCCTATGTTTTTCTCTTTAAGCTGTTGTTTTAAGATCGTCATGCTCATAGTTTTATCCCTGCCAAGTCATTTTGATAAACATTTTCAGTAATACTTTGCCATATGTATATATTATATATTATAGCAGAATTATTATCTCAATCGTACATAAGCCAATACACCAGAATTAATTTATACCCGTCATGAACATGTACGTTAAGCGCCGGCATTCCGGTTTCACAGGCTTATCAAACCAATATGTTTGAAAAAAAACAGGTTTGTCCGGATGTCTAAAACAATCTGATAAAACTTCATTTCATGCCGTTTGAAATCAAAACCATACGGCTGGTCAGTGTCTGACGATAAATTAATTATATACCTTTTGTACATGGCGGGCCTTTTTTCGGTGTTTTGGATAAAAAAACGGGACTGTCAGATTATGTTTTCAGACAGTCCCATATTCTCAAACTTATTTCATATTATTTATAGTTTTTATCATAGAATTTCTGCAGTCCCTGACGTACTTCTTCCCCGCCGTTTACAGCCCAATCAGACATAAACTGTGACAGGCTTCCGTCAACTGTCTTTGAACCCATTATTAGCTGCAGAGTGTAATCATTCAGATTTTCTCTTAATGCGGAATTGTATTTATGGTATGCATTATCATCAGCGAATGCAAAGTAAGCCTCTACAAAAATATTGGGTCTTTCTTTATTTGCTTTAATTGTTACCTCGTTAAACACTGACCATTGTGCATCGCTCTTGCGAACACGAACAAGCCACTGATTTTTATATTTCTCATTGTCCACAAAGCCTTTATATACGTGTGCGTTGTTTCTCTCATCATTGAATTTAGGCTGTATCGGTACCGGGTTATTGTTTGCATCATAATCAAAGTGCACGCCTTTTTCTCCTATGGAAAGGTATTCCTGGTTAGCTACCTTCAATTTGATAAAGTTTACAACATCGGCAGCATTTTTTGAAGTTTTCGGTATTACTGAGATGTCATCATATTGCTGAGTCTTCATCACAACGCAGGTGTTGTCCGGACCGGTAAGAGCGCCTATCCATCCAATCCTGTCAAGAGTAACGCCGGTTTCTTTTTCGAGAGCTGACACAGCAGCAGCAAGTCCGTCACGGTTATGTACTGTTAAAATAGCTTTGCCCGATGATAATTTTTCATCAACCGATTTAACAGTGTTGATTGCATAGTCATGATCCAGAATACCGTCATTATACAATTGTGCAAAGTAATCCATCATTTTCTTATAATTTTTATGTTCTGTTATGTAGATGACTTTGCCGTTTTCATCAACCATCCAGTCATTGTAAATACCAAAGGCTGCAGTTATGTTTAACGGGAAGTTGAATGATGCGCCTACCACATTTCTGTTATAAGGCCCGGTCAGAATTATGTACTCATCCCCATAATAATCCTTTAGCTTATAAACCATTTCGGTAAATTCATCCAATGTCTGGGGCAGCTTGGTTATTCCGGCCTGTTCCAGCAAATCCATGCGACATGCTATAAAAGTAGCAACCTCGGTGTCATATGGGAAGCCGGCCGGAAAACCATATGTTAAACCATCATCAGCTGTAACGCCTGCCCATGCAGGTTTTGAAACGCAATCCCAGAGTTCGGGTGCTATTGCATTCACATAATCATTAATTGGAGTTAATGCTTTAGCACTCATAAGCGTGTAAAACTGATCTGCCCTGGTAATAATAAGGTCATACTCGGAACCCGAAGAAACATCAAGCATTAGAGTTTCAGTGGCATTCTGGGATGGTAATGCAGAATATTCAATTTGATAGCCGGTTACTCTCATGATGTCCTGTGCTTCCACCCTGGCGTTGGGATCATCGCTGGAACTCTGAAGCAGGATTTTCAATACAGGTTTCTCAGGCTTTAAAGTAATGGTCGTTTCGTCATTTGCCTTCACATTTGCGTTTGCATTTGAACTTGCGTTAGATGAAGTTCCCTGTGCTGATTTCCCGGAACCCGCAGGGGTTGAACAGGCAGCAAGCCCAAAAAGCATAGCGGCTGAAAGGAAAATAACCAGTATTTTTTTGATGTTTCTCATAACTTACCTCCTTAAATAGTGTCAAAATTTTATAGTCAATTTTGACCTAATCCATTTATTTCACTGGTTTTCACCAGCTACTTCCATACTGTATAAACATTTACCGGAAACTGGTACATGCTGTTTTTAAAGAAAGGCAGGAGGCTCATCTTTGAGCCTCGTTATAAAATTGTAATGCTCATCCTTTTTCCGAACCAATGGTTATACCTTTAATCATATATCTTTGTATAAACGGATACAGTGCAACAATGGGAATTATCGCAAGCACAGTAGCACAAGCTACTACTCCGTCGGGTGAAATGTGGCTGTATACATTGGGATCTGTTATTAATGAATCACTTACAGATAACGCACTGCTTATAAGGTCTTTAAGAAAAACCTGCAGTACTTTCATCGATGAAGATTTTATATATAGCACTGCCGAAAAATAAATATTCCAGTACGAGACAGCATAAAGCAGGCTGACCGTGGCAATTACCGGCAATGCCATCGGGCAGACAATCTTAAAAAGAGTTATAACATCGTTAGCACCGTCAATAGCAGCAGATTCCATAGTACTTTCAGGCAAACCCTCAAAATAATTCTTTATAATAAGCATGTTAAATATTGAAAGTGCGTGAGGCAAAATAAGCGCCAGGTATGAATCCAACAACCCCAGTGTTTTCATTACAATGTATTTGGGCACCATACCACCGTTAAAAACCATGCTGATTATACAAATGACAATAAAAAACTTGCGTCCTTTAAGATCGGTTTTTGACAGCGGGTAAGCAAACAGAATTGAGGTCAGCATACTTGCGGTAACACCGACAACAGTTACAAACAGTGAATTCTTAATGGATCTTAACAGGTTTGTTTTGGTCACTACCTTACTTATTGTTTCCAGTTGTATTCCAACCGGCCAGAAATACACTTTCCCTGAGATTACTGCCGAACCGTTGCTGAAAGCCTTTGATATCACATGGAGACATGGTAATAGCGCAATAAGGGTTAACAGTGTCACAAAAATATATGCTATAACAGTTATTACCTTTTCACTCAAATCAACGGGCATCCCTTTAGATTTTAATTTCTTCTCTTTTACAACAACCGTACTCATTTCACTTCTCCTCCCAGTTACCAAATACTACGGTTCAGTAATTTTTTACTGAGCGCATTTGAACCAACTATAAGAATGAATGCAACGACAGAGTTGAATAACCCGAGGGCGGTAGACAGTGAAAAATTCATCTGACCTATACCCATTCTATAAACATAAGTCTGGATAATATCCGCTACATCATAAACAATAGGATTATAGAAAACAAGAACCTGATCAAAACTGCTATCCAGTATATGGCCTACATTTAATATCAGCATAAGGATAATTGTAGGAAGGATGCCGGGAATTGTAATATTCCATATTTGCCTCAGCTTACCTGCACCATCTATTCTTGCCGCTTCATACAGGGTACTGTCTATGGCAGTTATTGATGCTAAAAATATTACTGTATTATAGCCGACAGTCTTCCATCCCTCTGTGAAAACCAGAAGCCCTCTGAAAATTCCCGGCTCCATAAAGAAGGAAATACGTTCAAACCCCAAAGAAGCAATTAATGTATTTACCACACCATATGTACCCAGTATTGAGGAAAAAATACTGAATATGATAACCCATGAGAAGAAATAAGGCATGTAAATCACTGTCTGCGATATCCTTCTGAATGCGGAATTTTTTATCTCATTTAATAAAATAGCACTGATAATGGGCAGCGGAAATAACCAAAGAATTTTAAGTCCATTTATTACAATGGTATTCCTGAATACTTTCCAAAAATAACTGTTTGTAAATAACTTCTGAAAGTTGGCAAACCCTACCCATTCACTTCTGAGTATCGCATCCAGCGGATTATTCCCGGCAAAAATGTTATAATCTTCGAAGGCAATCAGTAACCCGAAATACGGTACAAAGTTGAATACAATAATGACCAGCAAACCGGGAATCAGCATTAAATAAAGCGGTATGTGGTTTTTTACGTAATTTAGTGTTTTTTTTCCTTTCTTTTTGAAATTGTCGGTTGATATGTTTTTTGTGTAGCTTATTGTTGACATGTTGAGTCTCCAATCCTGTTAGTTTAGATTAAATTTGCTACTTTAAGCATATCAAAGCATCCGGGCATACTCAATTGTTCATTCTTCTGATTTGTTGTTTATTTCTTATATAATTCTGCGCAAAAACGCCCTCTACATTGTTCAAAATCACCTAAGACCTTCACACAATCAGCTATATCGGTTTGAGACAGGCACCCTCCTGCCGCACAACAGTTTGGGGTTATGTACCACGTCCTGAAAGAAAATATAAACTAATCAAGACAAAGAAATGCATGGGTTTATCATTTATTTTGCCTGGTTATGACGGCTGTTCATAACCACTTATGTCAGGATCAGTAACAGCGGGAAGGCTTATTGTTACACACGTACCCATACCTTCCGCTGAGTTGATATTAAATAACAGCTTGCCCTTGCTAAACAGTTGCAGCCTCTTGTATACATTGATTATTCCATAACCCTTATTGCCATCCCTTGCTCTTTCCTTTAACCTGTTTAATTGCTCAAGTGTTTCTTTGCTCATTCCTCTTCCATTATCCTCAATTTCTACTTCAAGCATGTCATCGGTCACACAGGCACGAACAGAGAGCTTTTTCCCTTCTTTTTCACAATGCAGTAATCCATGAATCAGAGCATTTTCAATAAATGGCTGCAATGTAAGCTTTGGAATATAGCACTTAAGAGATTCACTGCTTACAATAAACTCCACATCGAAACTGTTTGAGAACCGCTTTTTCATAATTGATATATATACCTTTGCAAGCTCCAATTCCTCATTGAGGGTTACATATCCTACCCCTTTGTTAATACTGCCACGAAGGTATTTAGACAAATTATTTATCATCCAGATACTGCCATTGATATCCTTTTCCTTAATCAGCCAAACTATAGTATCCAAAGTATTATATAAAAAGTGAGGTTTGATTTGTGCCTGAAGAGCCTGCATTTGATACTCCTTGGCCGCTAATTCGGTTTTATATTGCTCTTCCAGCAGGGATTTTACTTCCTTCACCATATGCCTTACACTTAAGTCCAGAGTGTACAATGCACTGAATGGAGATTTGACTCTGTTTTTATCTGACTGGCTTTTAAAGATATCATAGAAATTAAGGGCAGGGTTAATTTCCATAAGAGATTTATTTATATTGTTTATAGTTCTCTTTATTATCATTGCGTATGCTGCAAAAAGCAACACAATAAAAACAGCTAAAATAACGACGGCATAAAGGGCTCTTATAATATTTAAATCAAAAGAACTATACGAATTGAGCTCTTTTTTGGCTATACTCAGAACCAAATACCAATCGGTGGTTTCCAGCCTGCTGAAAATCAGGATGCTGTCTCTTCCGTCAGGCATAAATCCCGATTGTGTTTTTTTTATATTCTCCATTTGCTCCGGAGTAAAAGCATAATCGCCAATCATTTTTGCAGGGTCATCAGTTGCTATGAGCTTTCCATCACTTTCACAAAAATATATGTGTGCATTTTCGTATTCCAAATCAATAGTTTCCATAATATCTGAAGCAGAGATATTAAGAAATAAAACACCTGCAACAGCTTTGTAATCAAACTTGCTGGATATACTGATAGCGCATGAAATAACATCCATATATGTAAGAGCCGAGTTCCTGATCTGATGAACTCCAATCCAATATGTACCGGGGTGCTGTACATAAACTGTGTCTTTCAAAGCAGACAGTGGGTATATGTTATCCCGCTGCACGCTGTAAAATTTCTCATCCGGAACATATAAGTGCATTGATTTAATCATATACCTTCCTTCGTATGAAGCGAGCAAACTCATAATTTCACGATATTCTTTAAGTTCTGTCTCTCTGTCCGAACCTGAACTTACAAAATTATACAAAAAAGCCCACCCTGTCTTCCCGGTTTCAACAACCTGGTTAAACCTGTAATCAAGGTTGGCTTTTAACTGTTCTATTGTGATTAACATATTTTCACAAATTTTATCTTCTAATGCCGAATTCAAAAATTTCATATATATAAAGAAACTTGAAGCGGCAAGGAAAATTATAATCATTATTAATACCAGCAGGATTCTTTTTTCAGATTTGATGTTCGGGCTTATAATATCTTTAAATCCATTCAAAATATTTCTAAACATGCTATCACCATAAGAAAGCCTTTTATCACCCGTTCAGCAGGCGATACTGCCCCGGAGTCATACCTGTATATTTTTTAAACAATTTTGTGAAGTAACTCAGGGAAAGATATCCTACTCTCAGGCAGATATCATTTATTTTGATTGTTGGATCGCAAAGCAGTTTTTTAGCGTTTTCCAAACGCACCCTGGTAATATAATTGTTAATTGTTTCGCCGGTCTCCTTATTAAACAAAACACTGAGATACGTTGGGGTCAAATTAACGGTTTCTGCAATACTTGCAACAGAAATCTGCTCCATATATTTATTTTTTATCGTATTCTTCACATGCCTTATAATTATACCCGAACGTGTTTCTTTTTTCGGAGACATCAAATCCATTATTTTTTCATAAATCTTCAGAATGAATTTTTCTTTCTCTTCCGGTTTCGAACAGCACAGGAATTCTGTAAGCACTTCACCTACAGTCAACCGGGAATTATCATCATCATTTTTTATATTTGACAGAAGATTAAAAGGAAGCAATAAAAGATATATCAGAAAATTTTGCTGTTCATTAACATTTGGCAGCGTACTTGCTGCAGAAAAAAGCCGATTTGCCATGTTCCTTACTTGCGTGGTATCACCTGACAGGATGGCCTCGTACACAATATTTTTGGCCCATTTATAAATGTCGCTGCTATCTGCATCTTCATATTTTTTCACAGAAATATTTGAGTTTTCACTCAGAAAATAACGTTTTTTAATGGAATCTACAGCATCATTGTAGGCGTTTTTTATTTGATCTATGCCGGAGAAAACCTCACTTATCCCGATTGATACGTCCAATCCATATTCATTTTCAAACCTGTATTGCATTTCTTCGGCCACATGCAGTAAATTGGTTTCAAAATCGGATTCTATGGCATTATAGATGGCAACATATTCGCCCTGCTTATTTTCAAAGAAAATATTGCTTCCATACTTTTTTAATATTTCTGTACAATCATTCCTAATCTGAATTGAACGCTGTTTTATTCCTGAGTTGCAGTTTTCATTCCAATTTTCAACCTTAATGACTATAATGCAATAGTTATCATAATTATTTAACGGAATATCCAAATAAGATATTCTTTCCATAAGGTTCTCAATATTAGATGTTTCTTCGTTGAGTAACGTAATCAGGAAACGTTCCTGTAAGAACCTGGCACTTTTCTCCAGCCTTTCCTCCATTATTTTTATTTCAGTCTGGAGGTTCCTCTCCTGTTCCATTATATTAACAACTCTGGAAACAGCCGCAGACAATTCATAGTCATTAATTGGCTTTAATATGTAATCAGCTGCACCTATTTTTAAAGCATCCTTCAAATAATCAACTTCGGCATGGCCGCTAATAAATATTACAATCGCCTCTCCAACCAATATGATCTTTACGTTAAGCTATTTCCTGAAAATAAATAATTATCCCGTGTTTTTCATACCGGTTTACAATTTCCATAATTACCCATTATATTGTCAGGATCCGGAGGATAAGCATTAATCAGGGTGGAAAGCGGAAAAAAATTAAAATTTACCTCCGGCTGTAAACATTCAGATGACATTTTTTATTACGAACAGTTAATGCTGATCCTCCAATGCGATATTAGTGACATGATCAATATATCAGAGTATTTTTCCCTAATCAATTGTTCATTCTTATGATTTAGCGTTCATTCTTATGTCAGAATACAGAAATGATTAAAATGCATTCTTCAACTATAGCTCATCATCCGGGAAGAATGTAAATCTTCTGTCCTTCACCCAGGAATTTATGCGGTATTTGTCACCATTGCTCTGAACTATTATGGCACCACATTTTTCTGTAGTATATATCTTGGATCCCGTCATGCGCAATCGTTCCATAACTTCATCCGACGGGTGACCGTAATTATTCCTTCCAACACTTATAATTGCCACTTCCGGTTTTGCGAAATTTAAAAATTCAGCTGAAGTACTTTCCCTGCCGCCGTGATGCGCAACTTTAAGTATATCACAGTCTATATTGTCTCCATGCTTTAAAAGATACTTTTCTGCTTCTGCTTCAATATCCCCTGTAAACAGAATGCTTAAATCGTTGAACCTTAACATGCCGCAGACAGAAGTATTGTTCAGGTTTTCTGAATAAATAAAATCCATGGGAGGGTTTAACACTTCAAAAGTGGTTTTATCATCTAAATGGATAATATCCCCCTCATTGTAGAAAAAAACGGGTATGTCCTTATTTTCGCAAAGGTTCAGGAGTTTGCTGAAATCGGTTTCTGCATCCGGGTATTCAGGAAGTCCCACCGATTTGACATTGAATATCTCAATCAGCGTCAGCACTCCTGCCATATGATCCGAATGGGCATGGGTCACCAAAGCCATATCAATCCGGGATATTTTCTCATGCATCAGCATCGGAAGAATTATTCTCCTGCCGTAATACCCTGTTTCATCTTCATTGTATGTACCACCACCGTCAATAAGGTAGTTCCTGCCTTCGGGCGTCTGAACCAGTATGCAGTCTCCCTGGCCTACATCGGCAAAAATAACCTTTAACGGCACAGGCATAATTCCCTGCACAACGAAAACAAGTCCTGCAACAAAAGCCAGGGTAATTATTATCTGCTTATTGTTTCTGAAAAAGTTTATCCCGAAAATTCCCCACAGGAATACTAACGCATAGTAAAGAAAAATGAACCAGTAATCCCAATGATGCATATATATTTCAGCCCATTCAACCGACGCGCATTTATCTGTAACGAAAAGAATAAAGTGCAGGACGGCCTCAAGGCCATAACCTGCTAATTCTCCAAGAGAAGGATGAATACTGTATAAAATAATGCATATGGCACCAAGGCAGGTGGCAAATCCTGTTACAGGCACCACCAGCAGATTTGAAAGAAGGGAAATAACCGATACTTTGTTAAAATACATTATTAGCAACGGCAATACCCCTGCCTGAGCTGATATGGTAGCTGCCAATGTTTCACTGATAAAGCCGGGTACTTTGGCCGGAAAGATGCTTTTGACCCTTTTATATAAAATGCCAAGGCCTAATGTTGCACCAACCGATAATTGGAATCCCACGTCAAAAAACATAAACGGGTTTATTGACAAGAGGACGAAAACAGCTATAGCAACCGAGTTTAAAAGCTCAGCTTTCCTGTGTAATGCCCTTCCGAGCAATATCAGAACCGCCATCACAGATGCTCTTAAAACCGATGACTCCATCCCGGTTACCAGGAGATACAGAAAAACAAAAGGCATTGCAATTACAGCACCCACTTTGCGATCCATGCCTGTTAACCCGAACACCCAAAGCAGCGGAAAGATGAGAAAGGCAAGATTTGCACCTGAAACCGCCATTATGTGAGTTAAACCGGAAGCGCTGAAAGCATTTTCCATTGGCCCGGTAAGATTTTCCCTGTACCCTATAAGCATCGCTGAAATCAATGCCGCCTTTTCACCTGTCAGGTTTCTTTCAATTGAGTTGAGTATGTACTGCCTGAGATTAAAAGCCAATTTCTTCAAAGGCAAATTCTTAATAAACCCTGCATTTTTCACATTACTTCCATTTACCGATAACGTAGCCGGAATCTTCTTTGTGTAAAGATAATTCCTGTAATTGAAGCCTCCGGGATTTCTGGACTCAGGAGGATTCATCAGGGTTCCGATTAACACCAGGCCTTTGCCAAGTGAATAATCATCAGCGTTCCTGATATTGTATACATTAACCAATACGGTTCTTCCCGCATGTTTTTCAGAATTGTTTATCTTTTCAATGAAAAACTCAAACGTAACCCTGTCGTTCTCTGTTTTGCACTCACCATTTACATAACCCGTAAGGGTCACATTTTTCTCAAAATACGGCACAAGGGGTTGCGAAAGTATTGTATACTGAAAAGCATAATTCAAGAAACCGCAGATGAAAAATACCCCGTACAGCAAAAAACTCTTTGCAAAAGGAATATTCCTTGATGTGCAATACCATTGAATCAGAATCAGAAACGGGAATATTGCAACAATGATAAAGATCTGCCTGATATAACAGGCAAGTACTATACCAACGCAATAGGATACAGCAATATGCAGCATTGGCCTTTTCATCATGGCTACAGTACCTTTTCAAAAATAAATACCCCGCCTTTATTTTCCGGGTCTTTACTTTCAACAGTTTTCACGCATGACATCCCCATTTTTCTCCAGAAGCTTATTCCCGCAAAGTTCTTCTCCGAAACAGATAAATATACCCTCTTTACGTTAAAATGCTTTTCAATATGGTTGCATAAAAGATTAAAAGAATATGTTCCAAATTGCTTCCTCTGCCATACAGTATCAATTAAAAATGTACGTATCCACAGCACGGTTTCCTTTATTGTTTTCAAATCCCCGATTATAAGGCCAATAATGGTTTCATTGCCTATGTATATCCCCGAAGCAAAGGAATCAGGCTGTGTAAGCAAAACATCCCCGGCTTTTTTCCGTCCTGTCGCGAACCCATAAAAGTCGGGCTGCCGGTACCAAAGATTTACCATATTGATGCTGTCATTATTAATTGGCTTTATATTTACTTTTTCACCTTCTATATACAACTGCATAACCTAAACCGCTTTTCAACCGCCTTCGCTTAAAATAGGCTTGTACCACATGTAGAAACCCTGATACGGATTCCAATAATTTGCATTTTTTTCACCACGTATGCTGTTCTTAAACAGAACAGCATGCTGAGCCCTATACAGCGGCAGAATGAAAGAATCATCGCTACCATATCCCAGATCTTTCTGTATTCTTTTTAATGTATCGGTCAGATCCTCCCACGGTTTTAATACATCGGTAATTGGAGACAGATCATATTTGCCGTTGCGGATTTCTCTTTTATAGTTGTTTTTGTTAACTGTTATGATATCAGCCGGAATTCCCGCATCACTCAAAATATTTACAAGAAAATTCGCAGTATGAAGCTTCGGGAGATCCTGATTGGGCATGACAATCAGAATTTTGTCCAACTCTCTGCCATAATAAGTAAACTTATTATCCTTTTCATTATAATTAAGCCCCGATTTGATTAATTCCTCCCTGAAACCATTAATATCTATAGGTTCCTCACTGTATTGTTCAAAATACTGGACCTGCCCGAGATTCAACTCATGCAGCCTGTATGCAACATATCTGAACAGGGCTTCCTGCCTTCTGAACTGGCCGAAAACACTGTCAGGATTTACATACAGAAAATGGCTTTCGTTTGATGTAAACACCCTGTAATCCAGGTCTGTTCTGTACTGATACTTTGAAAAATCAACGTTCTTCACAAAAACAGCTTCAATTTCATTATTTTGAAAAGCATTCAGCATTTCATCTTCATTGTATACTTTAAAAACTATGTTCTCAATATAGGGTTCTGAATACCACCACTTATCATTTTTCACCAGTTTCAGTTCGCTTTCAGACATGGAATCAAAGCGGTACGGCCCGGTTCCTGTAACATCATTCTTATCTTCATAAGTCTGTTGCAGTATGGGAAAAACCAGCTTTTTTATAAAGGACCTGTCCGGTTTATCCAATATGACTTCAAATTGAGAACTGCTTATTATATTAAATTCCTTAATATTATCAATGATATTGGTTTCATAAAAGGGACTGTTCGATTTCTCAAGTTCTCTGATGGTATATCTGACATCATATGAGGTCAGTTCCTTCCCGTTATGAAACTTCACATCACTTTTCAGCTTAAATTTCCATGTTAAAAATCCTTCGTGACTATAGCTTTCCACCAGCCACGGCTCAAAATTGCTCTCGCTGGCCTGAACGAAAAGTGATTCATAAATAAACAGGGAAATATAGTTTACATACCTGCTTGATGTTTCCAGGGGATTAAGGGAGTCTATCGGGGTTGTTGCAAGAGTGAGAGTACCTCCGTGAACAGGTCCGCTGTCAATAAGCTTAATCTGTTTATCAACAGGTTTTACCGAAACACCTGGAACAGATGGAATTATGTCAGGCCCTTCACTGAATACCTGGCTTGAATCACAGCCAGCTAAAAAAACGCATATAAAAACTATAGAAATAACAGCAATGATAATTCTGTTTTTCTTCATAAATCAACCTCATCAGTCATCATAAAAAGAGCAGCTCCTGTTCCGCTTATGCCGTGTCCTCCTCTGTGCGAAAAGAAAAATTCATTTTCACAAACAGTACATCTGTTTACAACATGAATATTTTCGCAGCTTAAATCCTCATCAGCCAACGTATTTATAATTATACTTACCAGATCAATTTTCCATTTCCCGTTTATACATTCAAATGCATCGATACTCCCCGGGAAAACTTTCAAAAATTCCTGATAAACATCTGCCCCAACCTCAAAACAGCATTTTTGAATGCATGGCCCTATTACTGCTTTTATATCCGAACTGTTACAGTTAAACTCTTCTTTCATAATTCTTACAGCCTTCGCAGCTATTTTCTGCAATGTACTTCTCCACCCTGAATGTACAAGGCCTATAACTTTTTTAGAGCAGTCATACAGGTAAATGGGAACACAGTCAGCATGAAAGGTAACAAGTGCTACATTCCTGTCTGCTGTAATAAGTCCGTCTGATTCTCCGAAAGTCCTGTCTCTTAAAAGCCCCATACCACAATGTTCTTTATTGACTACAGTAATATCAGAACCATGGACCTGCCTGGTCAAAACCATATATTCCATAGGTATTCCTGAATTCTTTGACAACAGCTCAAAATTCCTTATTACATTTTCTTTGCTGTCATCACGCTGAAAACTTAAATTTAACGAGTCATATGGGGCTTTGCTTACACCTCCGTGTCTCGTTGTAAATATGGCTTTGGCTTTCAAATTATCACTTACCGGAATCGGAATCCACATGGGCGCACCATTTTTTGCCATACCTGATTGAAACCTCCGGGTACGCAGGCTTAAGAAGAAACAGCCCGTTATACAGTAATATAAATGGAATAAAATAAAGCATTAACTCATTATTAGAGTAGCATAACATACATATCTGTACAAGTGGAAATAAAAAAAGAAAACCTCTTATTATGTTCCGGATCTGAGAGGTTTTCCCAAACACCAAACTAAACGAGCACCGGTTCTATTTGCTTGCCGTCAAGTGCAGCTTCTACTGCAGGTATGAAAAGATCCATGCGGCACACGAGCGAGTTGTACTTCTTTTCGGGATCATCCTGTCTGTAGGGGACAAAAAATATGTTCTTTGTATTTTGCAAAAGCCCGATATTCTTTGCATTCGCACCTAAACCGTCATTTGTTGCAATCCCCAATAAAACCGGCCTGTTGTTTCTCAGATGGGCTTTGCATGCCATGGTCACAGGCGTGTCGGTTATGCCGTTTGCAAGCTTTGCCAGAGTATTTCCCGTGCATGGCATAACTACCATAAGATCAAGTTTTTTTGACGGTCCGATTGGTTCTGCGTCAACAATTGAATCTATGCATTTTTTCCCGGTAATTGATTTTATCTGCTCAAGGAAATACTGGGCGGTTCCAAAGCGGGTATCTGTTGATTTGACGGAATATGACACCACCGGAAGGATATCCGCACCAAGGAAAACAAGTTTCTCCATTTGTAACAGCGCGCTTTGCAGGGTACAAAAGGAGCCTGTCAGCGCAAAACCTATTTTTTTCCCGGATATGCTCATTTTCTCTTTCCCCCTTCTATAAGAATGTTGTCAACTGTTTTCTTGATTATCTCGGCTGCTGTCAGAGGAGCCACCTTTCCCGGAAGGCTTAATGCCCAATCAACTTTCAGCCCAAGTTTCTCAGCATGCTTAAAATCAATTCCGCCGGGATATGAAGCCAAATCTATCAGATAGCAATCGGATCTTATCTTGTTTAATATATCTGCTGTTATATATTGATATGGTATTGTATTCACAATCACATTCATGTCTGTTATATATCGTTCCAGATCGTTAAGGTGGACGGGTTTGTAACCAAAAGCCTCTATCCAGCTCAGATCCGAATAAGTTCTGGCCGCAACCCAAATCTCGGCGCCAAAACCCGACAATATCCGCGCCAGTACCTTGCCTATCCTTCCATACCCCATTATAAGTATCCTGCTGTTATGAATTGTTTTCGGAGTCGAGCGCATAATCAGCTCAACTGCCCCTTCTGCTGCAGGTATGGCGTTCAGTACGGCCATATCCTCCCGATCAAGCAAATCAATATAAGACACACCCTTGCTGTCCAGGCTTTCCTTCACTTCTTTTTCTATTTTCCCTGCCACAAAAAGGACATCCTTTGGCAGCATTTCCACCAGGGTATTAACAGGAAGAGTTTCTTCAGAAAAAGGCATATTGACATATCCGCTGGCAGACATCAGCGGGATTCCACATATTATTACATCACTGTCTGCAATCATTTGAGCCAAACCGGAATTGTTCTTTTTTACATTTTTCTTGTCGAAACCATATATTTCAACACGATGATATTCCTTTTTCAGTAGTTCGGCAAGATAGAAGTTTCTCATATCACCGCCGATAACAAGGTACTTAGGTTTTTGCATTAATATACCCCCTGCATTCATTATTGGAACATTATATATATTCCATCCTATGAAAACCAGGGGGTTCAAGTGCTTGTTCGAGTCTGTGAAATTTCCTTCTTTAATTTGCTTATCAGAATCCAATCTTGTCCAGGAGATCAGGATCAAAGTCAACATCGCCAATGGCTGACAATCCCATCTGCTCCGGTTTGAAGATGCTTTCAATAATGGCACTTATACTGTCACAGGACACCCTGTTAATGCAATCCATAACTTCCTCCGGTGTCTGGACCCTCCCAAGCATCAGTTGGGATTTTCCCATACTGTTCATTCTTCCGCTGGTACTGTCCAAACTTATTATGTAATTGCCCTTCAGCTGGTTTTTGGCTTTTTCCACATCAGCTTCTGTCAGGAAATCATTGGTCAATGATACAAGCTCATCCTGAATGTGTTTAACCACGTCCATAAAACTGGCGGGACTTGAAGCGGCATATATCACAAACATTCCCACATCCCGGTATGATGTCGGGTATGAATAGATTGAATAAGCAAGTCCAAGCTCCTCACGAACTTTTTGAAACAAACGGGAACTCATCCCGCCACCCAAAATATTGTTCAGCGTCAGCAGTGAATACAAACTCTCCTCACCATGTTTTATACCGGGAAAACCAAGGCACAAATGAACCTGTTCGGTATCTTTTCTTCTGACTTTCATGCTACGGTTAAACCATGGTTTTACCGCTGTAATCCGGCTAAAATTATTCGGTTTCCATCCTCCGAAATATTTCTGTACAAGTTCAATCAGATAATTTTCATCAAAATTGCCTGCAACTGAAATAACACTGTTATCGGGAACGTAGAATTTATTCATATAATCAATAATCTTTTCTCTTGTAATGGACGATACCGATTTATAACTTCCGAGTATCGGATAGCTTAAAGGATTTCCGCTCCACACCTCTTCGGACAGCATGTCATGGACCAATTCCTCGGGATAATCCTCATACATGCTTATTTCTTCTGCAATAATCTTCTTTTCGGTTTCGATGTGCACAGGATCAAATGTAGAGTTGAAAAGCATGTCAGCAATTAATTCCACTGCGGTTTTTAAATCCTCGTCAAGTGTTTTGGTATAAATACAGGTACATTCCTTTCCGGTAAAAGCATTAAGCTGACCTCCCACATTATCTATCACCATTGCTATATCCCGTGCGCTTCTTTGCTCTGTCCCCTTGAACAACATATGTTCAATGAAATGAGAGATTCCGTTTTGCTCATAAGTCTCATAGCGTGAACCTGTTCCAATCCAGAGTCCAAATGAAACAGAACGCACATAAGGCAATTTTTCATAGACCAGAGTCAGACCGTTATTCAGAACAAATTCCTTATACATAGCTTCCCCCAACTTTAAAATTTGTCATTTGTTAATTGACTGTTCATTGTTTTTAAGGCTCAGTTCAACATAATTTCTATATAACCCGTTTAAGCTCATTAAAGTTTCATGATCTCCTTCTTCCATAATTCTGCCCTGGTCAATGACATAAATGCGATCGGCTTTGCGTATGGTTGAAAGCCTATGGGCAATAAGAATCGATGTCCTTCCGGAAATAACATTCTCCATTGACCTTTGTATCATTTCCTCTGTTTCGGTATCAATATAGGCTGTAGCTTCATCGAGTATCAGAACTGCAGGATTTAATGCTACTGCCCGGGCAAAAGAAAGAAGCTGCCGCTGCCCTGAAGAAAAAGTACATCCCCGCTCTTTCACCTCGGATCCGATACCGTCCGGCAGTGAATTAACAAAACTGTCGGCACATGCAGTCTTAATCGCCTTATAAACATCATCATCGGTAAGCTCTTCATTGTTCAGCCTGATGTTCGACGCTATGTCACCGGTAAAAAGGAAAACATCCTGCAGCACTATGGCTATTTTTCTTCGTAATTCAGTCAGCCTGTATTCTTTTATATCAACGCCGTCAATCAGTATTTGCCCCTTCTGGATATCATAGAAACGTGTAATTAAGCTAATTATCGTCGACTTTCCGGCACCTGTCGCGCCGACAAAAGCAACTGTTTCCCCGGGTTTAATATGGAAACTTACATCCTTTAATACCCAATTGTCATTTTCATATGCAAACCAGACATTCCTGAATTCTATATCCCCGCGGATATTTTCACAGGTTTTACCGGTTTTCAAATCTTCTATGCTATCATCAATGTCCATAATTTCAAATATTCTTTCGGACGAAATAACAGCAGATTGCAACCCAGTATATTTATCGGCAATTTCGTTAATTGGCTGAAAGAACTCGCGAACATATGAAATAAATGTATAAAGCACACCGTATTCAAATGATCCCGAAAGTATATCCCCGGCGCATACCCAAACAAGTGCCGAAATGGCCAGGTTGTTTATCACTTCAACAATGGGCCTTCCCAAACTGTTTAATATAACTTCTCTGAGGCTTGATTCAAAATAATCTTTTTCAATTTGGTTATACTCATCAAACTTCTGTTTTTCACGGTGAAAAATCTGAACTATTTTCATTCCGCTTATGTTTTCCGCCAAAAACCCGTTAATTCTTCCCACGGCTCTTTTCATGCGTACGAAATTCTTCCTGGCGGCTTTCCTGTATATTACCGCAATGACTGCAATTACAGGCACCGTACATATTGAGACAAGTGCCAGTGTTGTATTCATTGAAAACATAACCCATACCAAACCTATAATCATGACCGCATCACGGAACAGATTGATTAGCACGCCTGAAAACAGTTCATTAAGCGCTTCAACATCGTTTGTAACTCTGGTTAAAAGCCTGCCCGATGAAAAATGATCAAAGAAAGACATTTTCATGTGCTGGATTTTGTTAAACAACTCTGTACGAAGCCGGTGCATAATATTTTGCCCTACATAATTAAGAAGTATTGTCTGGGCATAATCAAGCCCCGCACCAAGCAGGATAAGGCCGAAGAATATAAAGCCAAGACGGTTTATAGCTGCCTTGTCATAAATTTCGGGCACAAGGTAATCATCAATCACACGCTGCAGCACTCTAGGCTTGATAATGACAGCAGCGTTTATTGCAAAAGCCATAATAACGGCAAGAACAATATGTGGGATAAATGGTATGAAATAAGATAAAAGTCGGCCGACATTAGCCTTTTTGTTGTAAATATTCTCATCGCTTCTATCGTATCTTTTGTTTCCGAAATTTGTCATTGCTCTGCCCCCATATTTTCATCCGGATTTTCGGTCTGGGACATGTAAAGCTTGTAATATGCCCCTTTTTGCTCCATCAGCTCTTGATGAGATCCTTCTTCTATAATCCTGCCGTCTTCAAGATAGATAATCTTATCAGCATTCATAACGGTTGATACCCTGTGGGATATGATAATGCCGGTCCTGTGTTTTAAAATGCTCCTGATATTCCCCAAAACTTCTCTTTCTGTTTCGGTATCAACGGCTGAAAGGCTGTCGTCAAGAATTAATATCGATGGATTTTTTACCAGTGCACGGGCTATTGTTACCCTTTGTCTCTGACCTCCCGACAGCGTAATTCCCCGCTCGCCGACAATCGTATCAAACCCGTCGGGAAATTCAAGGATATCATCGTAAACCCCCGACATTTTCGCTGCTTCTTCAATTTCCTCATCGGTAATGCCTTCGTGATAAAAACCGATATTAGTTTTAATTGTTGTTGAGAACAGGAAATTATCCTGCGGTACGAACCCGATTTTTCCTCTTAATGTTTCCAGGGAGATTTGATTAATATCAATATTGTTAATAAAGACATGCCCATCGGGTATCGGATACAGCCTTAGCAAAAGATTGGCAAGGGTTGTTTTCCCGCTGCCGGTTTTGCCAATAATGCCAAGAGTTGTGCCCGAAGGGATTTTCAGGTTTATGTTTTTAAGTACCGGTATTTCTGTTTGCGGATATGTAAATGTTAAGTTCCTTATTTCTATATCGTAATCTTTTATATCATTTTCTTCGCCATCCAAAATGTCACTGGTTTCACTGAATATTTCATTAAGCCGCTTGGCCGATGCTGCACCTTTTTGCCATGTCTCAACAATTCTGCTGATGTTTATTACGGGTTTCATAATTGTAGCCATATATGTATTAAAGGCTATAAAATCACCTAGAGATATAATGCCTGTCGCAACCAGCTTGCTTCCGTATATGATAAAAAACAGGAAGCTGAAGCTGAAGCATACCTGTGTAACCGGCCCAAGCGCGCCCGATACCCTTACCATCCGCATATGTGTGCTGACATTGTCCCTGCTTAGTTTGTCAAACTTAACCATCTCATGTTCTTCCTGGGCAAAGGCTTTAAGAACGCGAATACCCATTATATTTTCCTGAACCCGCTCAGAAATGGTAGCAAAAGCTTTCTGAACTTTTTCAAAACGATTACGGATTGTCTTTCTTAGAAGTATTGTTACAGCCACAACTACAGGTACCGGCCCTAACGCCATAAGAGTCAAAACCGGTTCAATCGTCCTCGCCATATAATAAACAGAAACGGTATTAATCAATACTCCTTCAATCAATGCTACAAAGCCAAATCCGAAAACCCTGCGTATTGCATTTATATCGTTTATTGCATATGCAACAAGATCACCTGTTCTGTGGTTATTATAGAAATTAACCGGTAGAGACTGGAGATGGGCAAACAGCTTTCTTCTAAGATAACTTTCAACATGCCGGCAGTTTCCAACAAGAAAATACCTCCAGCAAAATCGAAGTACAAATCCTAAAATTGCAAAAACAATCATTAACAGAAGCTGAAGTCGGATTTCTTTAACAGTTCCTTGCCCTTTATTCAACATATCGGTTACTTTGCCGAGTATTTTGGGAATACGAAGTGAAATAATCGAAGCGGCAATAAGAAGCAAGATACCAGCGATGTAGGATAAAATACGTTCTTTAATAAAGTTTGTCAGGATTTTTTTAACTTCCATACTGTCTCCCTTAAGCCAACAACAAGATTGAATGATAGTTATTTCATTTTTTTATTATAAGATACTTTTTAATATTTTTCCATAGTTACGTGATATGTTCAGTGAGTATTACACATATTGGAACCGGGCTGCATCAGAAAATAACTCCACGCCTGTGCTGCTGAAAAGTGAATCAGCCATATAAAGCATTGAATTTTCGTCTTTCAAAATTATTATACTCATACCGGCAAATGCCAGAACAGCTGCCGGTGCGCAAGCAAGCTTATACGAAAGGATAAATCCTTGTGAATTATTTATAAGAGCTTTGACTGGATTTTAAGTGCCTGATGATAATATAATTAATTATAGGATCGTAAGTTGAAAATCGATACAGTCTATAACTTTCAGGAGGGTTATGCTATGATCAAGATACGTAACACCTCTGTCAGGCGCGAACCTTTTTCCTGCCAGCGTGACGGTTTAACCATTCGCGGCCATGTTTTCCGAAAAGAAACAGGCACCCTGCCTGCGATAATTATCTGCCATGGGTTCATGGCAAACCAGCAGTCAGTAGAGCATTATGCCGGGATGTTGGCGGGTCTTGGCTGGGCTGCATTTATTTTTGATTTTTGTGGTGGCTGCCTTAAAGGAAGCAGCGACGGCAGGCAGGCTGAAATGTCGGTTCTGACAGAGTTGGAAGATTTAAAGGCTGTTATAAGGTATGTGAAGCAACGCCCTGATGTGGATGCTGAGCATATTTCCCTGATGGGATGCAGTCAGGGTGGGGTTGTCTGTGCATTGGCGGCCGCCCGGCTGAAAAACGAGATTGAACGCCTGATCCTGTTTTTCCCGGCACTTTGCATTCCTGATGATGCCCGCCGGGGCAGGATGATGTTTGCCAAGTTCGATCCCGGAAATATTCCCCCTGTGGTCAGCCGCTTCCCGATGGAGCTGGGTGATGTGTATGTAAAAGACGTTATAAACATGAACATCTATGATGAAATCAGCGGATACGACGGGCCTGTTTTGCTGGTGCACGGAACAAAAGACAAAATTGTGGACATTAACTATTCAAGAAAAGCAAAAGAAGTATACAAACAATGTGAGTACCTGGAGATCGACGGTGCAGATCATATGTTTAAGAAAAGGCACGACCGCAAAGCAATGGATGCTTTGGCAAAATTTATGACAGGCACAGGTATGGGGTCAGGTACTTCTTCCGGCTATTAATGCCGCAATTCAAATCAGATGTAAAGATTTTCCCTTACAGCCGTGAAGATACAATAAATTACAGTTACGGCCATGTCCAGGCTTGTAAATGTAATACCGTTTAACATGCTGTAACGGTGGCAATTCAGCAAAATGAAGCCGCCAGGATATTCTTTTTAAGAAATACTCTCGGCCCGTTTCTCAAATAACAGTATGCCCTTACATGATCTGCATCAATTCCGATTACATGAATTTTTCGTTGTGTTATTTCGGTTCCTTTCATATAAATAATCAGACAGTCTTTATCTTTTGAGGCATTCAATACATAGTCCACCATATTTCATACCTCATTTTCCATTAATCTTCATTATTATTTTATACCGAACATTTGTTCTCAGTCAAGTAAAAATTAACAGGAAACTGAGGTTAGAAATGAGATATCCCGGCGGCAAATTCATAACTGAATCATGGAATTGAAATATACGGTTTCTGCTATATAAACACATCGGTATATGGATTAAATTAAAATTTTCATCAGCTCCATGGGTTTTTCGATAACTGCATCAGCGCCGGCCCGGAGCAATTCCTCCCTGCTCCTGAAGCCCCATAAGGCTCCAACGGCATACATGTTTGCGTTCCTTGCTGTTTTTATATCAACATCGCTGTCACCTAAATATATGCACCGGGAAGGGCTAATGCCGAGCTTATCTGCAATCAGTAAAGCGCCTGACGGATCGGGCTTTTTGGGAAAGGAATCCCTTCCACCTGCCATATATGAAAAATAACCCGGGAAATATTTGTCGATGATTAATTTTGCGATATCTTCATTCTTGTTTGTGTTTACTCCCATCTTTATATTTCTTTCTGACAGGGAGTTGAGCAATTCAATAATACCGTCATAGACATACATTTGATAATCCCAGTTTTTTGAATATTCTTCAACCATCCCGCGATAATACAGGTCCAGCCTGTCATCACCGGTACTGTCTATTCCGGCTGCTTTTCTTACCAATTCTTTAATACCGTTTCCTACAAATGATTTGCACTGATCTGCATTTATCCTGTCCAGTCCATGCCTTTCAAGAACATTATTCATTGAATTCATGATAGCATATATGGAATTAACGAGCGTTCCGTCCATGTCAAAAATAACCGCCTTATACTTCATATCTATCTCCTTTCCGGGCGAGGAAACAGGAATTTTGCCCTGCACGGATTCCACCTGTACCTCTCCTTCAAAAGATGTATGTTGCAAAGCACTTTAACCTCCCTATCAGTATATATCCTTACGGTTTGTCATTAACCAAAGGGAGCTGTTCCCGATAACCCAGTATATCAGAAAAATCCAAATTGATGAAGTAAAACATTACCCGGAAAACCGGACATGAGAAGTATCCTGGCAATTCAATCAATTTAACTGAAAAAGCCAGGGATTATAGCCCTGGCTTTTTCAGTTGAGCATCATTTTTACTTGTTGTCCTTGTAGTACTTGTTCCCGTATTCTATAATTTCTCTTCCCCCCGCATTGAGCCATTTTTCAACCATTTCATCCCATTGCTTGTCGAAATTATCGTAGTCCACTACAGATTTCAGCCATCCCTCGGCAAATATGCTTAAAAGCTTCTGCTCGTCACCCAGAAGTTTGTCATCAAATACATTCATAAGCGGACTGGGTATTGAATAATTTGTGTTCATAATCTGCCAGTTCGCAAACTGACCTTTCGCCATATCTTCCGGCTGCCAGGCTTTCACATTCTTGAAAGCTTCGTCATAATCGAAATTGTACTCTTTTATCGGTATGTATGCGTATTCATAATAGTTAAATCCACCCCATGCCAGAGGATATAAATATCCGTTCTTTTGTGTATCCCAATCCTTATCACATTCAGCCTTGTTAATATAATAGATCCTGCCGCCGCTGCCGTTATCAGTGTATTTTGTAAAATGAATCCCCTCTATGCCGTATTCGGTTAGTTCTCTTCCTTCGGGTGTAAGGCAGTAATCAAGCAGTTCAAGAACTTTTTCAGGATTTCTGCAGGTTTTGGGTATGATATTTCCCCACCAATACCCTCCATTATTTCCGGAATTGGCCGGTACGCCGTTTTCACCGTTTAACGGAGGAAGGAAGGCAACCTTCGCATTCGGGTTTACCGATAGAAGTTTCTGGTTAAATACATCGGGTACTGATGTTGGAGCAATACCATACTTTCCTGCAGCAAAATCGTCTGACTCCGGACCTTGTGCAGAATCTCTCTTAAGGCTGAGCCAGTCCTTGTTAATCAGGCCATCCTTTATAGCTCTCGCTATGAATTTGGCTCCCTGTTTTGCAGCATCGGAAACCTCATACCTTGTAACAGTTCCGTCTGGCAGCTCTACCCAGTTGTTTGCTCCTGCATTTACCGCATAAGCCCGCAGAATGTATGAGAAAGTCTGCAGTACTGTCGGATCTGAATCACCGCCGGCACGCACATACAGACCGTATGTATCATTCTTATTGTTTTTGTCCGGGTCATTGTATGTGAAAGCCTGTATCACTTCATAAAATTCATCTATATTGGTCGGAATATTCAAGCCCAGGTTATCGAGCCAATCCTGCCTGATAAGATAACCCCACTGCTGCGGGCACAAGCCCAGTGGCTTATAATATGCCTTTCCGTCAACTTTCAAACCTTTGTACATTTCAGAATTGATTACCGAACTTACATACGGGTATTTTCCATCTTCCAGGAATTCGTCATAGGATAGGATAATTCCGTTTCTCGCCCATTCTATAAGAGTTTTTCCATGTTCGCAGTTTACCAAATCCAGTTGCTCTCCTGATGCCATCATAATGTTAAGCTTGTTCGGAAATTGATCCCATGGTATGCTAACTATCTCAAGTTCAATATTCAGCCTCTTCTGCAGTTCCAGAAGTATTCTGTCTTTTTTCGGATCCTGTTCATTTCCGGCCCTTGCCCATCGTATTGGAACAGGTGCATCGCCGCCGGCTTCTTTTGATGCTGTTTTTGTGCCTGTTTGGTCCGGCACTGACGGATTACCACCTTTGCTGCCATTATTAGTGCCACAGCCTGCTGTAAACATAAGGAGAATCAGCACAGAAATGATAACCATCGAAAACCTGAATTTCTTTTTCACTTTATACACTCCTTTGCATTATTAATTTTATACCATAATCCGCCTTACAGGCGCATTATTTTTACTCCTTGACAGCGCCAAGCATAATACCTTTTGTGAAATATTTCTGAACGAACGGGTATACACACAATACAGGAATAATACCAATAATTATGCAGGCCATCTTAAACTGCTCGGGATTTGATCCCACTGTCTGAACCCCTACCTGGGCTAAAACCATGTTTTGAATAATCATCTGCCTGAGAACTATTTGCAGCGGGAACATTTTGTTTGAACTTATAAAAAGGGTAGCCATAAAATAATCATTCCAGTACCCTACTGCGTAAAAAAGGCTTATAGCGGCAATAACAGGTTTCGAAATTGGTATGATAATTTTGTAAAGAATCTGTATATCGTTGTATCCGTCAATTTTGGCCGATTCTTCAAGGCTGACAGGCAATCCTGTGAAGTAATTTTTCATGATAATCAGGTTATATGTTGAAATTGCAACCGGCAAAGTCAGTGCAAATATTGTGTCATTAAGCTTTAAATTCCGAATAAGGATATAGAAAGGGACAAGTCCTCCGCTGAAGAACATTGTGAAAACCAAAATGCGGAATAATATCGTCCGGCCCGGGAGATCCTTTTTGGACAATGTGTAGGCGCCGCAACATGTAAGAAACATGCTTAACGCAGTTCCCAGATCCGTTGTCTCCACCGATATTAGCAATGCTCTTGCTATTCCCCCTATACTATGAAAAGCCCTTTTATACTCCGCCAGGCTAAAGCTTTTTGGTATCAGATGATATGGATCGGTTATGTAAACTGTAGCGGAGGAAGTGGATATGACGAATATATGCCATACCGGTATCAATATGATCAGAGCAAAAACAGTTAAAAACGCATAAATCAAAAAACTTGCCAAACTGAATCTTTTCCTGGACACCATATAATGCCGACCTCCCTGTTCCGCATCAATATATGCTTTCCTCGCCGAGCAGCTTTACAACATTGTTTGATACAAGCAGCAGTGCCGTACAAATAACCGATCTGAAAAGCCCGGCAGCCGCGGCATAGCTGAATCGAATGTCTGCAAGCGCAGTCCTGAAAATGTAAGTATCCAATATATCACCGGTATCATAAACCAACGGATTGTAAAAATTATAAACCTGGTCAAACCCCCAAGTCAGAATCTGCCCTAAAGTAAGAATGAACATGATTACGATGGTACTGCGGATACCCGGCAGTGTTACATGCCACATCTGCAGCCAGCGCCCTGCCCCGTCAATTGTGGCCGCTTCGTATAGCTGAACGTCAATACCAGCGATTGCCGCAACATATATTACAGTCATCCATCCCGACTCTTTCCAGATATCAGTCAGAATAAGAACACTGCGAAAAGAATCTGCTTTGGTCAAAACATCGGGAATCTGCACTCCCATTGACGCGAATAATGTTGTTACCAATCCGTCTTCCGGACTGAAAATGGTGATAAATATGGAAGCTACAATAACCCATGACAGGAAATGAGGCAGGTAAATTATTGTCTGAATTGTTTTCCTGTAATTAATATGCCGTATTTCATTTCAGGATAGCTGCGCCACAACTGGGATCCGAAATTATTGCTGATGTAATCAAGGTCCTTCTTATTATCAAGCCGTGTAGTAAACGGATGTCCGTACGTGGATGAGCATATAAGCCGGTATGAAGTGTCATAAACCGATATATTCGCTATTTTTCGCCCAAGCAGATTATTTGAAAGGATTACCTCGTTCAGTTCATTTTGCATCTTCTCGCCTACATCAGGAGATGTCAAATCACGCATATATGACTGTATGGTCTGGTTTACCATTGATATTTCAATAGCCGTGCTGCCGTAATTATGAAAAATGAAATCCAGCTGTTTATACAGGCTTTCGGCGCTGTATTCAAAAACCGAACCGATTTTGCTTTCCACAATGCTTTTCGAGGATATGTACGAGTTTCCGGTAATTAATATGACAGGAATTGTTACCATGATGGAGTAAATAAGAAACATGGATTCTCTTAAACTGATTTTTCGCGGTCGAAACGTAATGGGCCTGTTTTCTATATCGTTACGGTTCAGCAGCTTAATCTGTTCCTCCATCCGTTTTACCGGCGCGACAAGTTTTCTTCCCGTGAAGAACAGCAAAATCAGTGACAGCAGAAAGCATGCAGCTCCGATATATAGATTGCAGAACAGGTTTTCCAGTATGATTCTGTATATATTTTCAAAGGTGTATATATTTGAAATGGTCCAGCCCATAAAATTCAGGCTGTTACTGTATATAAACCGGTCATCTGAAGGTTTGCCATTTGAAATATCAACCAATACGGCAGAGTTTCCAATGTTGTCTGTAAGAATAATCCTGTTTCCCGAAGAACTTAAGTCCTGCGACAATTTCCTGCTTAAAACTGCCACAATGCAAGCCCGTACACCGCTCCCGTAAGGTTCGAGGACAGGACATATAATAGCTATCCTTTCATAATCCCGTTCTTCATATTTGTCAAGGAAAAACTGGCTGGCCGGGTTCTCCTGCGAATATTTCCTTATACTGCTGTAAAATTCGGGCAACCGGTATTTTGCATATTCCTTTCCTACTGAATTGGCGGCGCTGATGAAAACATTCGTATCTTCCTTTACAACAATAAGGGCATCTATTTTGTCATTATACAAAATCATGTCCCTCAAATAGGCAGTATAGTTCTGCTGCACGCTTACAATCTGATTCGGGGACAGATTGTCGGAATCGATTATAGTGTTGAAGTATGGACTTTTCATGGACAAATTGATAATATTTGCAATCTCACCAAGATAAGTATTGGTTTTTTCCGCAGCAGCACTTGTAGCTATCCGGTTAACATATTCAAACTGGTTCAGAATAACGCTGTAACTGACAAAATGGCATGTGAATGCAGTAATGACTACAGAAACAGCAGAAAGAACTGCTCCAAATAAGACAAGTCTTTTCTCAAACAATCCTTTAAACCCGAACAATCTCATAATGGCCACCGACATATCTGTTAAATTTTATATTTCTCGCGGTATTCCAGCGGCGTCAGCCCTGTCATAGCCTTGAACAGGCTGCTGAAGTAGCGCGGTTTTTCATAGCCTACCATTTCAGAAATTTCATACACCTTATTATCCAGATTGCTTACCAGTAATTCTTTTGCTTTTTCCATCCTGATTTCGGTCAGCACTCTCTTGAAGGTTTTCCGCATTTCACTTTTAAACAGTCTTGAAAGGTATACCGGATGCAAATTTACATGGGCTGCCACATCTTCAAGAAATATCTGTTTTGAGTAATTTGAATGGATAAAATTCAGGGCTTCTTCCATTATTTTTCTGTTTTGCGCCAAGTTGCCGGATATCAGAACAATAACCTCATTAAGGAACAACTCCAGCTGCCTCAGGGCGCAACTTAAGGTATCGCAAAACCCGACTGTTTTTATCAGGCAGGAGGATTTCAGGAGAACTTCATCGTCCGAATTAACCCTCATTTTTCTAACTTCTGCCATGACAGACAGGACCACTTTCGTTACAAAAGAGGTTACTACGTTCATATCAGTAATCCTGCATTCTGCAAAACATATCCGGACTGACTCGATATACTCTGCAATTTTCTCTGTGTCCCCATCAAGTATAAGGGCAAGAATTATAGCAGCCGCTTTATCTTCATCGGGTAAGTTAGAGCAATTCCCGGTACCGAATGAGACTTTTTCGATGTCTATGATTTGTCCCCCTCCGATGTATACCCTGTGACACAGAGCTTCCCTGGCCTGGCGGTACGAGTTTTTCAGCCCGTCGACACCGTTTCCCGCGTTGCCGACAGCACAAGTGATACTAATCTGTGGTTCTTCACCGTTATCATACAGCTGGATCTCGGAGCAAAGATCGGAAAATATCGTTCCAAGCCGTTTCAATGCTTTTTGCTTTTCAATGTTCCATATAACACAGACAGTTGAATCCGATACAAGGACATAACCCATTTGCTTTAATTCTACCCGGGAAACCAGGAAGTTTCTGATATGCAAAACCAATTTTGAAATATATTCGTTATTGTAGCAGTAATCCAGGTATTTCCTCTCATCAAGTTCGAAAATCGAAACCGTAAAATTTTCATATGTAACCGGAAGACGTGCTTTTTTGGCGATATCCCTGACTTGATCAGCAGAAACTGAATCATCTTTTACAATGTGCTGCGCGAAGAGCTCTCTTTGCCGCCATATATCCCTGTTCTCATAGAAGAATTCGTTGTCGAGCGTTTCTTTCAGACTTCTGAAGTACTTCTCAATTTCTTCTTCACCCTCGGATTTCAGGATATAACCATATACGCCGCAGTCTATTCCTTTCCTGGCATAATCAAACTCATTGAAGGCACTTAGCAGGATAATCTTTGTAGCCGGGTAACGGTTTTTCACTTCCATAGCAAGATCCAGGCCATTCAAGACCGGCATTCTGATATCGGTCAGTATTACATCTGCCTGCTCTTCCTGTAAGTATTCCAAAGCCTTCCTGCCATTATCCACAACTTTTACGATCTGGAAACCTAATGCATTCCAATCAATTATTTCAGGCAATACCTTCCTGAAAATTTCCTCATCTTCAACAAGAACTACTTTATACATACATGTTACCCCCCAGAACCCCAATGCTTCATTCGCTTCGTCAAGAAGCCAGGTCAGACTGAACTCCGTCCTACCTAAGGAGTTATTGTTTTTATCTTTGTTTATCTGTAAAAGCCGGCATCTTCTAAAAACATTATTATATATAAAACTGATATCCAATAACAAATTATAGCATATTTGTGTCACTAAAAACAGCTAAACCGTAATACAACGGCAAAAAGCCATATAAACCCACAGTTCAGGTAATGGTTTCATCATAAAAACGTTTATGCGGAAGATGATTCAAGTATATTATATCCGTATATTGACTTATTCAGACTATTGTGATAGTATATAGACTATAATAATAGTCTGAGGATGTGGCCGCCATGGAAAAAAAGCTGTTTGACAGCGAGTTAAAGCTTATGGACATATTATGGGAAAAAGAGCCAATCAGTGCAAAAGAACTTAGCATTTTAGCAGCTGAACGAATCGGGTGGAATAAAAATACCACTTATACGGTGCTGAAAAAGCTTGTTAATAAAAAAGTAATATGCAGAAGCGAACCCGGTTTTATATGCACATCGCTGATAAAGAAGGATGAGGTACGGAAGGCAGAAACCGAAGGGTTAATTAAGCGGCTTTTCAATGGATCAAAGAAAGCATTGTTCTCTGCTCTTCTGGAAGATGAAACTTTATCCGAGGACGAAATTGCCGAACTTAGGGAAATGCTTGAAAAGAGGTGATTGCCATGCTCAGTGACACCTTTTACTGGGTTTTAAACATGAGCATTACAGCCACACTTGCCGGCATGGTTGTTCTGCTCATGAGGCAAATCAGGCACATTCCAAGAACGGTAATTTACCTGCTTTGGCTGCTGCCGATTGTACGCTTTATTATGCCGTTCAGCTTAAGCTATAAGTACAGCATTATGAATCTGCTCGATGGTGTTTTGGTCAAAACCGTGCCTTTGACCACTAAGGGTGCAATGTCCGAAATGACCATGACAAACTGCGTACGGGCAGCCGAAAGGTATTTCCCAAATGAATATAAATCAAATATACTTCAGAGCGTTTTTTCTGTGGTATCTGTTATTTGGCTGGTTATTGCGGCAATTGCTTTTCTGGCATCAATTATATTTTATTGCGCAGCAAAATCCGAAATCAGAAACGCGAAGCATCTGGAAGGAAATATATACATTTCGGATAAGCTTCTTTCGCCTGCGGTTTTCGGCATTTTCCGTCCTAAAATAATGCTTCCCGGATATTTTAAAGAAGAAAACATGGAATTCATTTTAAGGCATGAAGAAGTACACATAAAGAGGTTTGATAATTTCTGGAGAGTTGTTGCGGTTGTTATATGCTGCCTGCATTGGTTCAATCCCTTTGCCTGGCATTTCCTATGCAAGTTCCTTGAGGACATGGAGCTGTCATGTGATGAGAAAGTTTTAAGATATTGCAGTGAAGATCAAAAAATTCGTTATGCTGAATCGCTCATCGAATATGAAACAAGGAAAACGGTTTTTTCTTCTGCCTTTGGCGGTGTTAAGACCCGGACACGTATTGAAAAAATACTTTCTTACAGGAAACTTACAGTTTTTTCGGCATCATTTTTTACTGTTCTGGTCATTGCCGTTGCAGTTGTGTTTTTAACTAATGCGATAATTTAAAGGGATCCTGAATGTTTTACAGATTGGAGGAAGGCAAATGAACAACAGTTATAAAAAATTCTACATATCATCACTTGTTTTTATCGTTTTACTGTCGGTCTATCCAATATATATGGGAATATCAGTGCTTTTACAGTACATTCAAAAAGGTTCAGTGTGGTCGGAAGCTTACCCGAAATATATTATTCCATACACACCCATTTGCATTGCTGTTATGGTTTCGGCCGCATTACTTCCTGTATTGCACAGGTTGTCGGGGAAATACTCGCTTATCATGGACTCGGCTATTGGTTTGGTCATATTTTTTGCTCTGGAGCTGAGTTTTGAAAAAATAAAAGTTGTTCAAGGATACACGGCATTGCCTCTTGAATCCTGGCAATACAGTCTTTGTGCTATCACACCCGAGGTTATTCGTTCCATAGGAGAACCGGTATATGCAGAAAACAATCCGGCTTTCAAATTACACTTTTACCTGATTTCAATATTAATCATACTAAGCATAACCGGTGTTCTGTATGGATTTTTGAAAGTTCTGAATGAAGGCCTTTATCAGAGAAAGAAAGCTCTCATTATTCAGGCCGTGTGTGTTGCATTGTTCGTTGGTTTGTGCATATTTGCATGCTTTACTGCGTTTTACCGCACCGGAACACTGTATATTTCACCGTTATCAGCGTTCCTTACCGGGCTGTTTTTCATTGTATTTGGTGTTACATCGGGTATGTACTTTGCCAGCCACCTTTATATGAAGAACAGTTTAATCAGTGTGCTGGTTCCTTCAGTTGCTGCAATGCTTACAACAATAGCCATGTATATCGGGGAACTTGTACTTATGGATGGCAAATTATTTGTATTCGGCAAGGGCTTTTTCTTTGAATCCCTGGGATCAATCCCCTTCTCAATGTGTGATATATTGATTATTTTAATTTCAGGATTAATAACGGCTTTTTTAGCAAAAAGGATTGGGCATGTATCGGCTTAGGTTTATATAAGAACAGGGACTTATCAAAGTCCCTGTTCCATTATATGGCATAGCTGTCCAAACATTCGTTAATTTTCTTCCGGCTAAGGTTCCTGCCAATGATATTAAGCATAGCCCAGCCTCGGTCCAGAATTTCAAATTGCCTGTCGCTTACAGTGCAGTTTACAGCTATTATACCATCCGGTGCCTTTACAAATCCTTTGATGCGGGAGATTTCCCCGTATTCTCCGCTGTTTGTCAGATGTTCAATACAGCGCCCGATACTCTCTATGGTATAAACCTTATCCGGGTATATTCTTGCACTTTGAAAAATCATTGCATGGTCCGTATATGTTCTTGTGTGCATTCTGTGAACAGGACCGAATTTCATAAGCTTTTCAAAATCCGCCCCTTCAAGCATATGTGACGGAGTTGGGTAACCCGGAATATCCTCCTCAATACATATGCTCTTTACAATATCCCGTATTTCGCTTTTTACTCCATTCAGGTCAACCAGGGGCGGCATGTCCATTTTAGTCCACAAAATACATCCCATGTTGGCCAGCTCGGATGCCAAAACAGAACGTTCGGACTCGTTAAGCCTGCCAACCGAATGAGGGTCGACAAGAATTATGCACATTCCGGGGCGGCATTTGCCTTTTAGGTCCGGACTTGTGATTACATCAAAAAAGTCATCACTGTTAAATATCCCCGAAGGCTCCACGATAATCCGGTCACAGGTTTCGGACAGCTCACTGATCAGCTGATGGAAACCTGTTTTCATTGTACAGCAGATACACCCTCCCGCTATCTCGGATATATTGCCAAATTCGTTTTTTAGAATAGCCGAATCAACACCTGCTGCCCCGAACTCATTTTCTATAACTGCAAAATTTATATTCCTCTGTTTTAGAAAATTACCGTATTTTTTTATAAATGTGGTTTTTCCCGCACCCAAAAAGCCTGTTACAAGATCAATTTCGGTCATTTTTGATATCTCCCGTATGTTTTTGCAATTTCTATCATACGCTGAGCACGATCAAAGGTAGCATTCGCCGGATATTCGCAGCCGGTCGCAAGCATAAATCCGCCGCCTTTTGCCATGGCATCAATCTGTTCACGGCATTGCGCATCCCATTCCTCGTCAGTGCCTATAACAGCGTTCGCCGGAGTTACACATCCTATAAGTGTGACCTTGTCGCCATATTTCTCTTTGCATTCAGCAAAGTCCCTGCAATCATCGGGCGGGTATAAAAACGATATTGCCACAGGGTTCATGGTTTCTATCTGAACATCAAAATAAACTCTTTTCCCGCAGTTATGAACCATTGTCAGGCAATTCTTCTGACGGATGACATCGGCAAGCTCTTTTACAAAGACACCCTCCATTTTATACCATAATTCCTTTGACATGATTGAGCCCGAAGCAAAAAGGGTGTCAAGCATAACAGCATCCACGCCTGTGTCACACAGCGCTGCAACATAATCCTTCAGCGTTTCATTGACTTCTTTTACCGCTGCGGTTACGGCATCAGGATCGTCATAAATATCCATATACATGTCCTGCTGGCCACGAAGCATCGAAAGCACACCAAGAGGGCCAAACACAAACGCCACTACGGGCTTTTTGCCCTTAAGCTCGGCTACAAGGCGGCGGCATACATCAATATGCATCATCATGCGCTTGGATGTGCGATAATCTGCCTTTTTGATTTTTGCATAGTCTTCTATATCCTTGATAATGCTGTTGGAATAATCGGGACGCGCAGCCTCATTTTCCGGGAATATGATCTTCTGCCCCCAGGCATCGCATTCTACCGATAAATCAATAAGTGTAACAACACAATCTATATCAAACTGCTCTGTTGATTTTATAAAGGCCTCTGCGCAAATTTCGGCATTGGTTGACCACTGCTCATATGTCGCATTAACCAGTTTTCTTGTTATACCGCTCAAAATAGGATACACAGGCACCCTGTCAGCCTCTTTGTGGGACAGTGCTGCCACAACGCGTTCATACGAATTCATAAAAGCTCTCCTCTTTTCAAATAAAGTTTATACAAGCGAACAGATATTGCGTAGCAATCCCGTCGCACATGAAAATTTATGTTAATCCAGCTCCATACTGAAATTGTAAAGCCATAAAGAAATATTCTCTTGTAAAATATTAATAAAATTAAGACAAAATTGATGACTTTTGACTATATGGCTCTAGAGGAAAGCATACCTGATTCATTGACATATCAATTCATTGGCCTTGCCCTGAAATTAATCCACCCATTTTTTTATGTTGTATTTGTCTGAATATATCCTTTGTTTCGTCTGCATCTTTCATATTGAAGATAATATTTATTAGTTTTAAGATAAATGAACGGCGGGTATTGGGTATTAACATGCATCTTCACCGTTCCCATTTCCGCGATTTTAAAATACCCTTTCATGTTTGAACCTAATTCTGAACCGTTTTTGCTTATTCAGTATCCGGCAAACGGCAGCATTTATTTGAAATAAAGCATGATCATTTTTACAATTCCACTAATAGAACCTTAATTGAGTATTTCTGTAGGACTCAATTTTCCTGTCTGTTATCTTATCACCGGGTTCAATATTTCCAATTAGCATCGGAGATTTGGGATCATGCTTCATGATGTTGTTTTTAACCGTGTTATCGCTATAATTGGCATAACAGTACAGGCACCCGTGTTTACAGGTATTGTAGGCCCCTATGTCTATGCTTTCTGCGCAACCACATATATCACGCTGATTTTTATCTTTTTTAACGTTTATATTTTCACCTGCTATATCCGATATCAGCCTGGCATCAATACACTTTGCAGGTTCTATCCCTGCGGATGACAGATCCACCGACTCCGAGCACGCTTTAATTTCCAGCCCATACCGCGATGCTATCTCAGACAGCGCTTTTCCGGTTTCAATCATATCTCTTTCACTTATATCAGCAATATTAAAGCCTTTCATATTCCTTTCGGATTTCTTATAGATATCCATAAAACTGATTATGCAGCGCTCGGTATAATCTTTCAGCCCTGATGCCAGCATATCAAAATATTTTTTATGATATTCAATATCCATCCTGTCTGTCAGTATAATGGGATCATATCTCCATACCGTCCTCCTTTTTCCTGTTAAATCAGACAGCTTTTTAAACGATTCGATAATATGCTTTTTCTGAGCGACGTTCCTTTCAATTTTACTGTCATACGGAGTAATTGTTATTTGAAAATAATAGTTATATTCCTTTAACAAGTCTAACTTATCAAGCATGTTTGACGGGTCCTTCGTCCAGAAAACAATACAGTCGGTTATATCAGGGGCCAGGATAACCCTGCTCACCTGATGGTAGTTCATAGGATTTCTCACTAAAACAAATCCTTCCTTTAACCGGTTGAAAAACCATTCGGTATAAAAAGCCGGTATGTCCGTCCTCCGGCTGACACTTAAAATCAAGTAAATTCCTCCGTCCTAAACAATCCAGTGTTATTCCGGTATTCTGTTACCTATGAAGATATACCTGTTATCAACGAAGTTTTCATAGCTTTTATGCTGTTTTCAGCTTCATTAAGTCCTTACCGCCAGCTTATGTATTCAGGCAGCAGCCGGACAAAACCGGTTTTAAATTAAATGCCTGTCCATGTATATTCCCCTGTTGTGCAGAAATCATAAATTTGAACCCGTAAAATTCCACTTCAAATGCCAAATCACCCCAGGGCTGAACAGTCAGTTCAGTAGTGTTCAGCAGCCTGTCATCAGCAACATAACCTTCGGTAATGCCCAGCAGAACCGAATTATCGCAAAGTGATACCCCGACCAGGGGATCACCGCTCTCAGGCGCTGTGAGAAATCAATCTTCCAACCCGCCGAAGCAAATTCTTCCGCTGCCTTGTAGGGATCGGCACAGGCAAGTATCGGTCTGATCATAAAATCCGTGTTTCGTAATAAAAGTAAGCCCGCAGCAGATTACGTTTTGTCCGGAACTGGTACTTAGTGAACTTCCAGGTTATAAACACGGCACTTAAGTTAAGCTTCAACTGTTCATAAGTTTATCTTAAGCAAAAAATTAAAGGGGTTCAATAGCATCTTTATATTTATTGATTATGCGTCCACATTCGCATGATAATGGAATACTAAGAAAGTTTCATGAATCCCTTTATACTGCTCTTTAAGCTTTTACCCGCGTTCGTACTGCCTTACCGGATAACATCATTTTCAATCTAAATTTTAAAAATCACACAATAAAATTCTTAAGTCATACCCTGGTATATATATTTTAATATGCAGTTATGATAGCAAATTTTATATAAACAAGAAACAAGCATTAAGCTTGTTTCTGCTCTTTCCAAAGATTATACCGTTTTATACCTGATGTTGCTTCAGCAATTTTGAATCGGCCCAACCGTTTGTTTTCAAACCCTTCATCCGGATTCATTTCTCATATGTACGCAATATGACTTAAGAGAAATATATATTTTCAAGCCTTACAAGTTATCTTTTCGAACTTTCCCGTTGAATTAAAAGCTTGTCGGTAATACCTCGCATCAAAATAACGACTGCCATTCCGATTCTTGTGCTAAGGATACGCAGCAGAATTGGCTTTTTCTGTCGCAGTTGCCAGTTACTTTCGTCAGTATGCATATTCAAAAGCTCGTCATCATTAAGCTTTTTCCTGTTGTAATAACCGATTTGAGCAATCCCCTCAAGATATAGGGCATGCTTTGGACATATGTTGATGCATTTCTGGCAACTGAAGCATTTGTTCGGGTCTTGTACAGGATATGGATCAAGGGATAACGCTCCGACAGGACATTCTTTCCGGCATAAACCGCATTTCACGCACTTATCCTTTAAAACAGCCAATGAAGTCTCATTTATTAAGTCAATCTCTCTTGATCTTACCGTATTGGAAACCCATCTTTTTATTTTGCTGTATTTCGGCTTTTTTATTTTTTTCCCTTCAGAATAATCCTGATAGACCGAAACCAACTTTTCAGAAAAATCCTTTATTTGAGCGGCATCAATACTATTTGGCCTTCCGATTCCGTCAGTGAATGATTTTAAAAACTGTTTTGCATTCTCAAGTGAGCCAAGAACGACCGGGTGGCTTGGATTGCCTAAAAAGCCCAGGGTTGCGATTACCTGTATGTTTTTTGACATTAAAGCATCAGCGAAGATTTCCCTGCTTCCCCAATATCCCATGGTGGAACATGGGCAAAGTACGGTAAAAGCCGGAACCTTATATGCAAAAGGTCCAGATCGTCCAATAAAATCCATAACAATTTTCGCCGGATAACCACCGTATACAGGAGAAGCAAAACCCAACAAATCACAGTCATAACGGATAGTGTCTTCTTTTTCCACCGAAAGCAGTTCACAGCTGTGTCCCTTTGAAGCAAGATAATTCTGAAGCAATTTGAGCCCGTATTTTGTATTTCCCGTTGCTGAAAAGTAGTAAATCTTGATATTCAGTTTTTTTGTCCCTTTGCTTAAAGAACTCATTTCTCCATCTTCCTTTCTATAAAATTTCTTCTCGCTTAATAAAAGTTATATAACTAACCAGTTGGTTAATTAAGCTTAAAAAATTTTTATGGCAGATGCGCCGCCAGATGAGTTTTTACATAAACCCGATAAAAGGTTTCGCGCAGTTCCTCCTCGCTGACGTTATACAGGTTTTCCCACTGTTCTTTATATAACGCATAAGCCAAAAATGGCATAAGGCCTGTAAAGAATTCCATAACAAGCAGTTCATGCTTGTCTTCCGGGAATTTAAGGCCTTTCGCGTTATATTCCCTTCTAATGTATTCAATTTCAGCATTAATAATGATATTTCCAAGTTCCATTACTACCGAAGGCTTTGCATTTTCCTTTACCGATTCAGCTATCGCAATTTTTATTATCTTTCTGTTTTTAAGAATAAAATCAATATATGTATCAAACAGTTTTCTGTAATTATCACCCGAAGATATATCCGGTATGTTCCTGGCAGATTGAACAAGCATATTCTTTGCCTCTTCAAAGAGGTTTTCCATTATTGTTTCAAGTATTTCATTCTTGCTCTTAAAGTAATAATATATCAAAGCCTTGTTAACACCTGCTTCTTTTGCAATATTATCAACCCTGGCACCATCAAAACCTTCCTCTGAAAATATTTTCTCGGCAGTTTTCAATATCCTGGCTTTTGTTTCAACAGAGTCCCGCATGACCGATCAATAACCCCCATAAAAATATTAACTAATCAGTTAGTTATATTTTATGATCAATAAGAAAAATCTGTCAATAATAAAGTATCATTTTAAGAAAGAAGGTTTCAGAAAATCACAGCATTCATTAAACATCCTGTCTACCATGCGGCTGATTATTTTACTTCCTTTATCCTTCGTTGCATGCGAAGGATAACCCAGATTCCCGACATAGCCTTGGGGTAAACTGCTATCTTCATGAAACAGGTATTTCCTGAAATCATCAAACTGTATGTCATGTTCCCTTACTGATTCCATTTTTACTTTTTCGGGATACAGGTACAATGCAACTGATGTTTCACCTTCACAAGCATGCCTGATGGAAGATTGCTTTTCAAGTATGTCTGAATAGTCAATATCAGACAGGTCGTATAGTTTAATATCATCAGATATTTTTTCCATTGCCTGAATATGGAAAGGATCGCCATGATATGTCAGCAGCAAAAAGTGTTTAAACCCTTGATGCCTCCACCAGCCGGTTATTGATACTATTATTTCCCTCAGGGTTTCGGGCTTTATTGATGTAGTTCCTGCCAAATGCATGTCGCATGGGAGATTAACGCCATAGTTTATTGCAGGGGCAACCAATGCATTAGTTTTTTCAGATAAAATTTTGGCCATATATTCTGCTATAAAAGTATCATTTCCCAGCGGTAAGTGATATCCGTGCTGTTCACAGGTTCCTACCGGAATTATCAAATTGTCATTCACTTCTGATACATGTTTTCAACCTCATCCCAAGTCATGCCAGCCATTAACATTTGAACATACCTCCTTAATTTTTTGCTAATCTCACATATAATAACCAAACCATGTATTTTCATCATTAGACAAACGCGATTTTGGGCCAAAGATTGTATTGCTGCCGGCGCTAAAAGCTTACCTTTTTATTTTGGAATATGTTCCAACAACACTTGAAATAATAACACCTGTCCATAAGCATATATTGGCAAACAATAACAACAGGCCTGCTCCGTAATCATCCTCATGCCCATGCGCGGGAAAAACTTTAGAAATTAGCAATAGTAAAATAAACCAGTGAACAGCATACGGAATTGAAATTAAAAATACGTTCAGCCATTTACCGTCTGAAAAATAGCCGGTTAATACTGTAAATACCGCTATTATTAAAGCAACTCCTCCATACAATATTATGAATAATATTACGGGATTAGTGAATACCAAATTACTTAATATTGCAAATCTTGAATAAGTTACTGAAATAAAGGCAAACAGGAAGCTTAATAACTGCGTTTCCAGTATTCTCTTACCAATCCCCGGAGAACCTGCTCTCATATTATCCCCTGTCCATAAAACTATATATAAACATCTTGACTTCTATAAAATATCAATTTTGTATATATTATCATACTTATACATAGAATTCAACATGCAGTCCAATTTAAGCCCGCTTCTTATCTCTCATTGGAACCGGGGAACACCGGAGCAAATGGCGGAATGGCTGCGAAACAAGCTTATGACACTCGAATATCGGCAAAATTGAAACCTGTACGTCTGACGGGCTTAACCTGTCCGATTGATAAAGGACGCCCGGAGAAATTTCACAGGCAACAGTCGGGACTTTGGACATGTTTTATAGTGTTTGACAAAACTACAATTTCATTTTATAATAAATTGCATGCATTTAACATGCGGACATGGCGGAATTGGCAGACGCACCAGACTTAGGATCTGGCGGGTAACCGTGGGGGTTCAAGTCCCTTTGTCCGCACCACTTAAGCAGCTAATTGATTAACTTCATCATTAGCTGTTTTTTTATGCCTGAATAAGAAAACAGTCCCCCGTTTAAGCGTATTCCCTGGTTTTACGAGATGCTTGTGGCACTTGCAATCAAATTAATCAAAAACCTGATTTTATAAGGTATCTGATAAAATTGTTTTATAGATTACATACATTTCGGAGTTCATTTCTCATGCAAATTGCTTCTTCGCGGCACGCAATATCGAATTCCTCTTCTGAAAATTTGCCCGCCCATTTTTTTGATTTATACGCGCACATTAAGCTTCTTGAGGCATTAATTATCGCACCAAGTCCGTCCTTGTCAAATGCGCCTGCGACATCCTCAGCTCCTCCGCCCTGGGCACCGTAACCCGGGACAAGAAAACAGGTATACGGCATTCGTTCACGCAGTGATTTAAGCTGCTGAGGCCATGTTGCCCCAACTACAGCACCAACTGATGAATACCCGCATTCTCCGATTATACTTTTTCCCCATTCCATAACGAGGTCTGCCATAACTTCGTATACTTTTCTCCCGTCTTCGACAACCATGTCCTGCAGTTGGACAGATGACGGGTTTGATGTTTTAACCAGGACAAAAATCCCTTTCTGGTATTTAATGCAATCTTCAATCATAGGTTTTATACCATCAATTCCCAGATAGCCGTTCACCGTTAAAGCATCAGCATTATAGGCCGGTTTGGTTAAGTTATCTTCCAATAAAGCCTCTCCCAGGTAGGACTTTGAATAGGCTTCTGATGTTGAGCCGATATCATTTCTTTTTCCATCGGCAATTACCAGCATCCCCTTTTCACGTCCATACCTTACTGTTTCCTCAAAGGCTCTGACACCCTCCGTTCCATACATTTCATAGTAGGCAAGCTGTGGTTTTATTGCGGGTATAACATCCGAAACGGCATCAATAAGTCTTCTGTTAAATTCCAGAATGCTTTCCGAAGCAGCTTTAAAAGTGTTTCCGTAAATCTCCAGGTTCTTTTTCCGGATTGATAGAGGTATATATTCAAGTTTTGGATCAAGCCCCATAACAGTCGGATTTTTAAGTTTTTTCACTTTATCCGTCAACCTGTCTATAAACATGAAATCATTCCTTTCGATGAAAATCAATTAAAAATCGCCAAGCTGGATTATAATTCGCCTGCCGTATGGTAAGACAGTATCAAAAAAGTTGCTCATCATATATTACTTAAACCCACAAGTTCCCCGTCTTTAACCACTATTCTCCCGTTTACTATTGTAGCAACAACTTTCCCTGAAACCCGAAATCCGTGGAACGGGGAATTTTTGCTCTTTGATGCAAATTTCTCTGTATCAACGGTGTAATCCATATTCGGGTTAAAAATGGTTATATCGGCCATTTTACCTTCAATGAGCTTTCCTTTATCAATCTTAAGGATTTCTGCAGGCTTAACCGACATTTTCGTTACAAGCTCACTCATGCTCATATGTCCGGTTTTAACAAGAGCGGTATACGAAAGCGGCAGAGCAGTTTCAAAACCAACCAGTCCATTGGCCGCTTTATCAAACTCAACATTTTTTTCATCCATATGGTGCGGCGCGTGATCAGTTGCAATTATATCAATGGTTCCGTCGCAAAGTCCCTTTATTATTGCCTCTACATCTTCTTCATTCCTCAAAGGAGGGTTTACTTTTGCCAATGTATTGTAACCTTCACATGCTTTTTCAGTAAGGGTAAAGTAATGAGGGCATGTCTCGGCGGTTACGTTAACACCATTCCTTTTTGCATTCCGTATGATTTCAACTCCCAGCGCGGTGCTGACATGGCAGATATGCACAGGTACATTCAGCCTTTTTGACAGAAGGATATCCCGTGCTATCATGATTTCTTCAGCGGCCTTTGATATGCCCCGAAGCCCCATTGCTGTTGACAGCGCGCCTTCGTTCATAACCCCGTCTTCCGCAAGGTTTGAATCTTCACAATGGCATATTACCGGCAGGCCAAACATCTTCGCATATAACATTACCTTTTTCATTACCGAGGAGTTTTCCACTGAACGCCCGTCATCCGATACCCCCACAATTCCTGCTTCCTTCATTTCGCCTATTTCTGCAAGTTCTTCTCCTTTAAGTCCTTTTGTCATTGCCCCTATCGGGAAGACATGAACCACTCCCTCCCTTTTGGCTTTATCAATAATATATCGGATTACCGTTTTGTTATCGGCTACAGGGTTTGTATTTGCCATACAGGCTACAGACGTAAAACCGCCCATAGCCGCACTTTTTGTGCCGGAAACAATATCCTCCTTGTATTCATACCCCGGATCCCTGAGATGGCAATGGGCATCAACAAGCCCCGGAAGCACATATGCGCCGTCAGCGTCCAGAACCGCATCTGCCTCAGCCTCATAGTTTTCCTCCACTTTCGCAATAATTCCGTCTTCTATAAAAACATTCTGCCTTTTTTCATACCGTTCGGTTACCACAATACCATTTTTTATCAGTATTTTCATAACACTCCCCCTGCTCTGTTTTTGTTATATGAATTATCCTGCGCACATCTCCTGAACCGGAAGATTTATCAAATTGGTGGTGTACTTGGCATCCTTGCTGTTTTCCTTGCCAGCCAGCATATATAAAAGAGCCATTCGGACAGCCACCCCATTGGTAACCTGTTCGTTAATGACCGAGTTGGTACCGTCTATTACGCTTGATGACATCTCTACACCACGGTTGACAGGTCCCGGATGCATCCACAAAGCATGCTTCTTTGCCAGAGACATATTAGCCGGATTCATTCCGAAGAATTTTGCATACTCGGACTTTGAAGGGAACAAGGCATTTTTTTGCCGTTCAAGCTGCATTCTTAACCCCATAACAACATCTGCCTGGTAAATTGCATCATTAATTGTAGGAGCGACCTCTACTCCCATCTTTTCTATTTCGGGCGGCATTAAAGTTGCCGGGCCGAAAATTACAGGCTTTGCACCCATCTTCGCAAGGCCGATTATATTGCTCCGGGCAACCCTGCTGTGGTATATGTCCCCTATTATCGCAACTTTAAGACCTGCCAGGGATTTATAGTACTCGCGGATAGTGTACATATCAAGAAGAGCCTGTGTTGGATGCTCATGCATTCCATCACCGGCATTAATAACAGAGGCATTTATGTGTCTTGCCAGGAGATGGGGCGCTCCTGACATATTGTGCCTGATTATTATCACGTCAGCTCCCATCGAATCCAGCGTTTTACCTGTATCAATAAGCGTTTCACCCTTGGCAACACTGCTTGTTGATACACTTATGTTAATTGTATCAGCTCCCATATATTTTGCCGCTAGTTCAAATGATACCCTGGTTCTGGTACTGTTTTCATAAAAAAGAGTCAACACGGTTTTTCCGCGCAGGTAACTTGTTTTCTTTTCTCCACTGAGAATTATTTTTTTCATAACTGCTGCAGCATCAAGTATCGATGAGATTTCCTCCGAAGATAACTCAGAAATTCCAAGTATGTCTTTTTTATTAACCTTCATAGCTCTCCCCTCTTTTCTTTTTTAGTTTTAAACTCAACCCGGGTTAAAAAAGCACAAAAAAATAGTAAGACCAAAAGTCTTACTATTTTATAAAAACCATATTTATTGTTTTATGAATTATTGAAAATGGAAACACGATGCCTGGGGAACTAAACTTTCTTCTTTTAAGTTTTATCAACACCCCAGTGTTGTACAACATCGTCACTCCCTTTGCAAATTTTTATCATTATATCACAAAACTAATACACCTGTCTATAAAAATTTCAATTTTTTTTAGCAGTATAAATTGCAATATTAAATGCCGTGCAAAATTTGGTAAATCCATTGCTTATTGGAATAAATTCTATGTATATAC